>Ga0255095_1000178_pt1 | contig 36676 bp, 28 predicted proteins | sample Colum_Law_RepC_8_2_FD_188435 | JGI IMG/M metagenome (GOLD analysis project Ga0255095, IMG submission 188435) | Freshwater microbial communities from Columbia River, Oregon, United States - Colum_Law_RepC_8d | ecosystem: Environmental > Aquatic > Freshwater > River | place: USA: Oregon...
ATTCACCCAACGTCCCCCACAATAGGCGCAGGAATATTAACCTGCTTTCCATCGTCTACGCCTTTCGGCCTCGACTAAGGGACCGGCTAACCCTGGGCGGATTTACCTTCCCCAGGAAACCTTAGGTTTACGGCGAGCAGGATTCTCACCTGCTTTATCGTTACTCATTCCGGCATAATCACTCCTGAACGCTCCACGGATCCTTACGGTACCGCTTCGATGCAATCAGGACGCTCTCCTACCGCTCTTTCGAGCCCGCTGCTTCGGTGATTTGCTTACTCCCGTTCATTATTGGTGCCAGAATACTCGACCGGTAAGCTATTACGCACTTTTTAAATGGTGGCTGCTTCTAAGCCAACATCCCGGCTGTCACAGTATTCAGACATCCTTTGTGACTCAGCAAATCTTTGGGACCTTAGCAGGCGATCTGGGTTGTTTCCCTCTCGACCACGCAGCTTCTCCCACGTGGACTAACTCCCGAGATAGTCAAAATGGTATTCGGAGTTTGGATAGGCAGGGTACCCTGGGAAGGGCCCCAAACCAAGTCAGTAGCTCTACCCCCATTTTGTAGTTGCTCGAGGCTAACCCTAAAGTTATTTCGGAGAGAACGAGCTATCTCCCGGTTTGATTAGACTTTTACTCCTCCCCACAGGTCATCCCCAAATTTTTCAATATTTGTGAGTTCGGTCCTCCACGCAGTCTTACCCGCGCTTCAACCTGCCCATGGGTAGATCACCGGGTTTCGCGTCTACCGCCGCCGACAAAACGCCCTATTCAGACTCGGTTTCCCTGAGGCTTCAGCCCTGAAGGCTTTAACCAGGCCGTCGACGGTAACTCGCCGGATCATTATGCAAAAGGCACGCCGTTACACAACAATGTGCTACGACAGCTTGTAAGCGTGTGGTTTCAGGTCCTTTTAACTCCCCTTCCGGGGTGCTTTTCATCGTTCGCTCGCGCTACTTTTCACTATCGGTCGCCAGAGAGTACTTAGCCTTAGGAGATGGGCCTCCTGGATTCAAGCCGGGTTTCACGTGACCGGCCCTACTCGGGGTATCTCACGGAGTCTGATCAGTTTTTGACTACAGGACTTTCACCTTCTATGGTTCCGCATTCCAGCAGATTCCTCTAACCGTCAGATTTGTAACTCCACATGTGAGCCCCACAACCCCGCCGGACAAGCCGACGGTTTGGGCTATGTTCCTTTTCGCTCGCCGCTACTAGGGAAGTCGCTATTGCTTTCTCTTCCTATGGGTACTGAGATGTTTCAGTTCCCCACGTTCGCTCCGTATGCCTATGTATTCAGCATACGGTCATTCAGGGATCCCGGGATCAACGCTCGTTTGACAACTTCCCCGGGCTTATCGCAGCCTTCCACGCCCTTCATCGCCTTCTGGCGCCAAGACATCCCCCACACGCCCTTATGTATTTGGCCACATTGATCAACAGCCAGAAAATCTTCCGACTGACGATCCGCCAACACATTACGATAAACATCAGCCAGCCTTTCGACCAACTGCTCTTCTCGTGAAAACGTTTACAGATGCCACTTAGACTTCATTAAATTGTCAAAGATCATTTCGCGTCACTGGGCCGTTTGGCTCATTTCCGCGGAGGGGGAAGTGTATCGAGCGTTTTAGTTCTCGTCAACACTTCGGTTCAAAAAAGTTTAAAACTTTCAGAACCACTTTCTTGGCCCGAAGACCACTGGAGACGATCGGGATCGAACCGACAACCTCTGCCTTGCAAGGGCAGCGCTCTCCCAATTGAGCTACGTCCCCTCAAATTCACCGGCGCTGTCGCCACAGTGGGCGTACGTGGATTCGAACCACGGACCTCAGCTTTATCAGAGCTGCGCTCTAACCAACTGAGCTATACGCCCCGAATGTGAGGTCATTTCGGGGGGGCACATATTTTGGCAGCTGTTGGACCAGATGTCCAGCCACTCTGCCGCTGCTTCGCAATTTCCTGGGCTTTTCACCGTTCTACTTGCGAATCAGCTATGTCCAGTCACCAGTTTTCTGCTGAGGTTATGGTCGTTTCAGCCGGTTCGGTTGAAGGACACCTGTTTATCGTACGATCGAATCTCCGGATTGAGGCCGTTTTCAATTTTTGTGTGGTATTGCCAGAATCACGATCTCCCGGCCGCGTTTCCGCTTGTTGGAGTCAACCTCTTGAACTGCTTTCTTATGGACCACTGCGTTTCCCGGACTTCTCTGATCGCGTCTTTAATGACCGTTATGCTTTCGCCGATCTTCGCAGCCGAACCGGTTGATCGCGAGCGGCCCAATGTCCTGATGATCGCGATCGATGATCAGAACGATTGGATTGGATGTCTTGGGGGCCATCCTCAGTCGAGAACTCCCAACATCGATCGGCTGGCGAAACGGGGCACTGTCTTCCTGAATGCTCATTGCCAGTCACCTCTCTGCAATCCGTCACGTGTCAGCCTTCTTACCGGTCGCCGCCCGTCTTCAATTGGTGTTTACGGGCTATCTCCTGCACTTCGCGATGCAGAGGGCCTTGAAGAGGTTTTGACACTCCCTCAGCATCTTCGCCAAAGTGGCTATAAGAATCTGATGGCGGGAAAGATTTATCATGGCGGTTACGGCCGTCGTCCTGCAGACAATGAGTTTGATGGTGTGGGTCCTCCCGCAGATGTGGGAGCGAGACCAAAGTCTCCTCTGGTCGTGACGCCAAGCGGTCACCCACTTGTCGACTGGGGTACGTTTCCGCACAACGATGAAGACAAGGGCGATTACAAGCTCGCTTCATGGGCTGTTGATCAACTCCGCACAACTCATGATCGCCCATTCTTCATGAGTGTTGGATTCTTTCTGCCACATGTCCCCTGCTATGTGACTCGGAACTGGTACGACATGTTCCCCGCAGAGTCCCTCCAGTTGCCGGCCGTCCTGGATGACGACCGAGCCGACACGCCGCGGTTCAGCTGGTACCTTCACTGGGAATTGCCGGAACCTCGCCTCAAGTTCCTGAAGCAATCGGAACAATGGACCAATCTAGTTCGTTCCTATCTTGCCAGCACAGCGTTCGTTGACGCACAGATAGGAAGAATCATGGACACCCTGGAGGCCAGCCCGTATGCCGACAATACGATCATTGTCCTGTGGTCAGATCATGGTTGGCATCTGGGAGAAAAGGGTATCACAGGGAAGAATTCGCTCTGGGATCGCGGGACTCGTGTGCCACTTATCTTTGCTGGTCCCGGTGTAACTCCTGATTCTCGCTGTGCAGAGCCGGCAGAATTGCTGGATATCTATCCAACACTTTCGGAACTCTGTCATCTGGAACAACCAGAAGGGCTTGAAGGGCACAGCTTGCTGCCGCAACTCAAGGACTCCTCCATCGCAAGAGATTGGCCGGCTATTACGACTCACAACCATGACAATCATGGCATACGCTCTCGCGACTGGCGATATATCCGTTACGCCGACGGATCTGAGGAGCTGTACAATATGGTTGAGGATCCGAACGAGTGGACAAATCTGGCGTCTCGCCCGGAACACGCTCAAATTATTGCGGAACACCGTCAGTGGATCCCGAAAGTTAACCGAAAGCCCGTTCCTGGAAGTCGTGATCGCATTCTGCTGTACGATTCGGCGACCGGCCAGGCAAATTGGGAGGGTAAAGACATTCTTCCGAACAGCCCCATTCCGGAGATCGAGGACTGAACTCGCCTCCGAAACAGATAGCAAATCAACATGTGGACAAAGATCTGCGGTGTAACAACCACTGAAAGTGCTCGTGCTGTCAGAGACGCGGGGGCGAGCGCTGTCGGTCTGAATTTCTTCAGCGAGTCAAAGCGATTTATATCGGTCTCCGCAGCGGCGGAGATCGCCAATGTCTTCCGCACCCATGGCACAAAGACCAGCCCCCCGGATATCGTCGGTGTCTTCGTCAATTCGGAAGTTACCGACATTGCGAGAACCTCCGACGAAGTTGGCCTGACGGCCGTTCAGTTTCACGGTGATGAAACGCAGGATTTGATCTGTCGACTGCATGATGCGCGACCAAACCTACTGATTATCCGTGCTCTGCGAGTTTCCCTGGAACGGCTTGATGAGTACATGCGTACTATCGATGATTTGCAAAAGCGTGTGCCACTAGCCGCCTGCCTGCTGGATGCCTTTGTGGCCGAAGCATTTGGAGGCACCGGAATGACGGTCGACCTGAGAATCCCGGCTCGTTACCTGCAACAGACACGACCTCGCCTGATTCTGGCTGGCGGTCTGACACCAGAGAACGTTGCTGGCATTGTGGAGCAGGCCAATCCATGGGGAGTTGATACGGCCAGCGGTGTGGAGACATCTCCGGGGATCAAACATCCTGACCGTTGCGCCATGTTTGTCGATGAAGCAACCAAACACCGTGGACCATCCGGGCAGCGTCTGGCTTCTTGCTGAGGTTTACAGCTGGAGGTACGAACCGGTATCCAAACGAAAGATCCAAATGCTAAATGATGTCCCACAGACGAAAGACTCCGGCTCTGCATCAGAGGACGATTTTGCTGTTCAGGTTTATTCTGACATTGCCTGCAATCGATGCGGCTGCGTCTGCGATGATCTCTCTATCAGCGTGGCACAGGATCGCATTGTGGAGTTTCAACCGGATTGTTCTGTGGCAAATCCGTGGTTTGAGTCACTTCGTACCGCCCTGCCCTCGTCGCCCGCGGACATCAATGGCCGCGATGTTGATCTTGAAGAGGCTCTGGATGAAGCGGCCCGGATGATTCGCAAAGCGCGGGCTCCGTTGTTCTTCGGATTGTCTCGGAGCAGTACGGACGGCCAGCGAGCGGTTTGCGAATTGGCGGACCGTATCGGTGCAACGATCGACACTACGGCGTCTATCGGCCACGGCCCATCGATCGTAGCGTTTCAAAATGCCGGCGAATCTACATCGACGCTGGGAGAAGTTCGGCATCGCTCTGATCTCGTGATCTATTGGGCCTGCGATCCATTGACCAGCCATCCCAGACACATGGAGAGATTTGTAGAGGCAGCAGGCTTCTCGATACCAAACGGTCGAAAAGATCGCCATGTGGTCGTCGTCGATTCTGAAGCCACAGCAACCTCTGCCAAAGCAGACACGTTCCTACGAATTCAAAAGGGCTCCGACTTCGAGGTTCTCTGGACGCTCAGAGCCCTTCTCAAGGGGATCGATATCTATGAGTCGACTGTCGGTGGCGTCGATGTCGATTCTCTGCGACAACTGGTTCAACGGATGAAGGCCAGCCATTACGGAGCCGTCTTCTTTGGCGTGACTCTCACAGAATCGCTCACGGGAAATACCAATGTCGAAGCCTTGCTGCGACTGGTCACCGATCTGAATATGTTCACTCGATTCGTCGCACGTCGAATGCGTGTCCCGGGCGACGTTACTGGAGCGGACAGCGTATTGTGCTGGCAGACGGGATATCCATTCAGTGTAAATCTCAACCGCGGATTTCCTAGGTTCAACCCCGTGGAATATTCTGCAGGCCCAATGCTGGAACGTGGGGAAACAGACTGCGTGATCCTTGTCGGTGCAGAACGAGTCGATCGGTTCTCAGAAGCCGCTCGGAGCAATCTCCGTCGTATTCCCGTGATCCTGCTCGATCCGCCGAACGCCAACTGGAATGTCCGCGCGGATGTTCGTTTCAATACAGCGATTTATGGGATCCATCGTCGAGCAACCGCCTATCGAATGGACGAAGTGCCAGTGCCCTTGCGTCAGATACTCAACAGTTCTCTGCCATCTGATGATGAGGTGCTGCGGGCGATTCTGAAACGACTGTAGCTCGCGGTCCTGACGTGTAGCTCGGAGAACAGCAATGCTTGAATAGTCTGACCGTCAACCTTTGGGGCGGGCACCATAAAAAAAGGTGCCCACCTTTGCGATGGGCACCTTTCGGGCAAATCTGACGTTCGAACAACTCGGATCAATAACCGGTTTCCAGAGCCTCTTCGAACGACATGAACGGTTCTCCGCCCTCACGTCCAACGGCTGGCAGGACAAAGTTGTTGTCCAATGCCACCCCGTTCTCAACTCCTGAGTGACCATTTGGAAGAACAATTTCCGGATGATCAAACGGCGCCTTTCGGAACTTTACGCGTTCATCGGTGAGATGTTTCATGAACTCAACCAGAGCTAACTGATCAGGCTTGTTTCCCTGAAGTTCAGGAATTCCTCCGACGTCCGGATCCAGATCTTTGATGTTCGTCTTCTTGAAGTCGGCGCCTCGCACATAGAACTCAACGACTTCCAGAAGATTCTTGGTACCACCATTGTGGAAGTACGGTCCGGTCAGTTCAATATTTCGCAGAGTTGGAGTCTTGAATGCTCCATTCACCGCAATACGTGCCCCACCCGGAACATCAATACCACCGACGTTACGACCATTTTGCTTCTGTTTTGAATACGACAGCGGACCAAACTGAGGATGTGAGGCACCTACCGCAATGTCTTCCTCGGTCTGCCTGACTCCGATGTTGTAGAAACCTCCGTCGTAGAATGCTGAACCGACAGCCATCGGCATAAGCTCAATCGGGCCATCATTGCTGAGTACCCCACGGAGCTGGCTGACTGTTGCACCCGCAAACTCAGGACCACCATGGCAATTAATGCACTTGCCTTCATTCAAGAAGATCTGCAGTCCGCGCTTCGCGTCTTCTGTCAGTGCTCCGCTGTCACCCTTGCGATAACGGTCAAACGGAGTGTCATCTGAAACCAGTGTTGATTCATACATCATGATTGCCAGCCCCCAATACAGGGAGAAGTTGGCTTCCATGTGTGTGTACCCATCGGACGTCAAGGTTGTGCCGGACCACCATTCCGGCTTGAAAGCAGCTTTGACCAGAGCAGCATAGCTCTGCTCGCTCTTCAAACCACGACCGCTGGCGTCCTTCATACTTCCCAGAACGCTGTCATTCTCATGAACCGCCTGCTGTGCCAAAGGTCGCAACGAAAACATCTTTCGGCCAAGTTCTTTGAACGTACGACCGTCCCATGACATTTCGACACTGTTGTTCGGCGGGCCAACAGCCTGTGAAGCCAGTGCTCCGTTGTCGATGAGAATGCTGACAGGCTCAAGGGATGCGACGGTCTCATTCGTGGTTGTCGTTTGAGGCTCGTAGGCCCAATAGCACCACCAGCCAATTCGCTTAAGAACCCATTTGTAACCAGTGATTTTGGTGGTCGCCTTCTGCGTCGTAGTCGACTTAAGGACTCGTGCATCAGGATCCAGATCGCCAAATGGATTCACTCCGTTGAAGTAGCGATTGGCCCGGCCATCCCAGAAGCTTCGGTCAAAGAAGATCGCATTGATCGTTGTCGGAGCGTTTCGCCCTGTGACCTGACGAACGTTCGTGCCATCAAGATTAAAGACGGGATGAACCGTCGTGATGCCATCGTCAACCGGATTGCCCTCGACGATACCCTGGAATTGCTTGCTCACAACGCCCTGCGAACCGACAACCTTCTTTGAGTCGAAGATGACAGGATTGTCGTTGCTTTCCGGTAAGTCCATTGTCTGAAGACGATGAAACGGAAAGTCGCCCGGCTCGAGCTTCAGATTAACACCTGGGAAGTTGGCCAAGGCATCAGCAGCCAACGCCGGGCCTGCGTCTGTCTGATGACCAAAGGTGCTGCCAGGAGCCCCGGGATTAAGAGTATTCTTCGTGCGAACATCCGCACCTGCATGCCAGTGACATGTAGCACAGGCCGTCTTTCCATCACTTCCAGTCTGCATGTCCCAGAAAAGTGCTTTACCCAAAGCGATGGCTGCATTCTTGTCGGCGATGTAGTTTTGCAGGTCCGGAGGAGTTGGGACCGGAATCGTCTCCAAAGCATTAGGCGGATCAACCGGAGTTTCTGCCTCAACAGCCGCGATGACCACACCTCCGTTACCCGGTGTTGTAGAGCGAAAAGAAATCTTCGTCGCGTTGCTGGTCGCAACGAAAGGATAAGACATTTCTTTCCACTTCATGTTGGTCTTTGACCAGCCTGCTGGTCGGTCAATGCTCAATCTCCTTGTCATTGGGCCAGCCTTCAGTTCCAGTCCGAACTTTCCCTTTCCCCCGTCCCAATTGCCGGACATCATGAACCGTACAGTATAGGTCTTGCCGGGAACCGTTTTCATGATCTGACTAATCAGGCCGGACGCCGTACCATTCAGATCCACAGAGTTCGAAGCATTCTCCGGGTAGGTGAACTCACGAACGCTGACGTCAATATTACCGGCTTCGACTTTCCAATCTCCAAAGGACTGTCCCGTCGAGTAAGTCTTGAACGGTGCGGTTGGATTGCCGAAAAGGAATAGGCCGTCACGAACAGCATTTCCCGGATTGGTCGCGGAGGCAGTTTGAGCCAGGATCAGTGCTGTTGCAGCAGCCAGCACTCTCGACAGTCCAGCGAGTCGGACTCGCTGAAGGAAGTCTACTTTCAGGAGATTCAACATCGAACCTATCACTCCTCGTTGAGACGGACTACTGCCGATGCAATACACTTGCACCGCAAGAGAAGAGTTGTTGCTCGGGGGGAACCCGGCATTGCAGCGTTTCGTCGATCTGAAGAGAGTAGTTCCTGGTCACTCCTTTAAAAGTTTCTGTTGTCCGGAGTCCTGAAGTTGGCCTGTGCCAAATCGCAACAAATGTGAATCACCGTAAACCAAAATCTGAAGGTCCCCCCGCGTGCTCTGCAGAGGCAGAATTAGTCCGCAACCAGTGTTGAGCAATTGCATCAAATCGTTCTATTCGGAAGAGCTGCCGAGAAGTCGATCGTGACTGTCTTTCCCGTACGGAGGCATGACGAGAAACAGCACTGACGCACCGCCACGACAGGACAAACAGACGCGATGATCGGCCTCCACCCCTACCTCAAAAAACATCATGGATCGTGTAACCAGCCGGCATATGAACCAGCAGAAACGGCCGATCCAGTGAATTCAGAAACCACTTCGAAAATACTTGAGCCCAAATCCTGAACCTCATCCAGTTTGGCCGACGAAAGCGCCGATGCTATCGATCAGAGAACCTGGGGGTACTTCCCCGGGGCCTCTTATGCTCTGATCCAAAACCCTCTCGACGAAGTGGGAATCTGAATTGTCTCCGTGCCTGAATACTGCCCGAGTACCCGCGATTGTGCTGCTTCTGCTGGCACAACTCATGGTCGTACCCGCGACAGCTCAGGATGGACGGATCCGTTCTCACTCGGGACAGTCAGCGCCTCAATCAGGTATTGGAGGACATAGTTTTGCTGGCCGATACGGAGTTTCTTCAGCCGGGATGCCAGCGACCGCGGGAAATCGCCCCCATAAACCTTCGGCTATGCAACTCCGACCGCCGTCTCCGGTCAGCCCGATTTCACAAGTGCAATTAAGTGACTCCCTGCCAGCAGACGCATCACCTGGACACAATCAGGCGTTTCCTGACACTATGCCCGCACTCCCGGGAATCAACGACCCTCGTTTTAACAATTACAACTCTCAGATCGACCTCGCGCCAGCTCAGGACGCCATCAATGGAAATCCAGGTCTGCCTGCAGAGCGTCAATGGTCGTTTAATTTTCATGGGGCTCCATGGGGCACGGTGTTGCGGACATTTGCGAAGGATGCCGGATTCACGTTGCAAGCCATTTCTGAGCCCGCTGGAGACTTCACGTACTATGACGAGAATCTCTACTCCGCAACGGAAACGATTGACATCTTCAATGACTACTTGCTCGCCAGCGGACAGATCCTGGTCCGCGATGGAAATCGCCTGACTCTTTCAGACGCCAGTGGGCAGATTCCCGACAACATGATTCCTTTCATTCCAATTCACATGATCGACTCATTGGGTCGAAATGAATTGGCAAGCGTCGCCATCCCGCTACGACACACCGACCCTGTGCAGGCTGTTGAAGAAATCAAGCTGCTGCAAAGTCCTCTGGGACAGGTCAAGGCTCTGACGAACTCCGGCCGAGTGATCGTTACCGACACGGGCAGTTATCTGCGCAGAATGCGGGACTTGCTGCTGGGTTCCGGAGTCGCCGCCAGTGACGGCCAGGCTCTGGTTTATCAACTCCGACATGCGCAGGCTGAGGATGTCGCAAAGGCGATCACTGACTTTCTGAACCAGAACTCCAGCCCCGGTGGAACTGGGGCCGACGGAAGTATGGTCAGCATGAGCTCCGGCGACGCCAGCCAGCGAGTAGTGGCAGAGAAGACAACGAACAGCTTGCTGGTTCGAGGCTCCGCAGAGGAGATGGGTACGCTTCAGAGAATCATCGAAGACCTCGACCGTGCACCTCGCGAAGTTCTGGTGCAGGCTCTGTTGGTTGAGGTTGAACTGGGAAATACGAACGAACTGGGCGTTGAGCTGGGCTTTCAGGACTCCGTACTGTTTGATCGCAGCGTCGTTGACAAAATCGTGACGATTTCGCAAACAACAACAGCTCCGAACGGAGTTCAGACAACTAATCAAAATATTCTGTCACAGACAGCGGCACCAGGATTCAATTTCAACAACCAGCCGCTTGGCAACAATATTGCAGCCAATCCAAATCGGATTGGTCCGCAGGGTCTTTCAAACTTCGGTGTAGGACGAGTTAACGGCGATCTGGGGTTCGGCGGACTTGTGCTCTCGGCGGGCTCTGAATCCGTCAATCTGCTTCTGCGAGCACTGGATGCTCATTTCAATATTGATGTTTTGAGCCGCCCGCAGGTCAGAGCCGTCGAAAACCACGAAGCCTTTATTCAGATTGGCCAGCAGGTTCCAGTGGTTGACGGTGTCGCCATCACTCCGGTCGGCAGTGCAAACCCGGTGATTCGCCAGGATCAGGCAGGTATCATCCTGAAGGTCACACCCCGCATCAGCCCGGACGGTCGCGTGCAGCTCGACGTTAACGCAGAGAAAAGTGCCTTCAATCTGGCTCCTGGAACCGGCGTTCCCATCTTCACCGATGCCACCAACGGAAACGTGATCGAAGCGCCAATCAAGGACATAACAACCGCAGACACGACGGTCAGCATACAGTCGGGACAGACCATTGTGCTTGGCGGAATGATCACTAACGATCAGACAGTGGTAGTTCGCAAAGTCCCATGGCTGGGCGATATACCGTTCATTGGTCGGCTCTTCCGTTACGACCTAAACCGACACAAGCGAAAAGAACTGCTGGTCTTTCTGACTCCCACCGTTCTGGAACACGATGGACACGCAGACTTACTGAAGGCACGTGAAGCCGGACTGATCAATATGCCTGCTGAAGCTTTCAGCTTTGGCGACAACCTCACCGGAACTTATGGTGCTCCTGCGGAATCACAGTTTATGTTGCCTGCCCAAAAAGGCACGATGGAGCATCCAGTCGACATGCCTTCCGAATCGGAGTTCCAACCGATGCCTTCAGGTTCAATCCCATCCGGGCAGTCGATCGAAGTAAATCCAGCCAGTCGCAGCAAAGTGCCATCCGTTGGCCACTCAAGCAGCATTCGCCAGGCATCACACCAGACCGGCTCGCGCCAAACGGTGGCGGGGCAACCCTATGTGCCTGTGCAGAATGCCGGCGGACAAACCGGACACGCAAACAGTCAGGTTCGCAAAGCGGCTCAGGAACAAAGCACAGAAAAGGGTTCAGCAAAGCCTGGATTCTGGAGCAAATCGCCAAATTTCCGCGGACTAGGGTTCAGTAAAAAGCCGACGGCGAAAAGTAATCCGTAGCTGGACGCTGAGTGACTCAATCAACAGGCTGCTGGCGGATCATCGACTTTAGTCGTTCTCAACCGGACAGACTCGGACAAGCTCATCAAGCGATGTTTCCCCAGCGAGAACTCGTTGCCAGCCCATCTGGCGGAGCGTCTGCATGCCCTGCTCCACCGCGGCGTCTCGAATCAAACTCGCCGGTGCCTGATCAATACAGAGTCGGCGAATGCGACTGTTGGCGGTCAGCAATTCGAAGATCGCGATCCGCCCCGAATAACCCGTTTGATTACAGGCGCGACATCCAACGGCTCTACGGAGAGAATGTCCCGTCTGCATGCACAAATCCGGCGGGAGCTCATCCGCATTCGGAGCGTGCTCGACACAACAGGCTGCACACAATCGCCGCACCAGCCGCTGTGCCAGGATACCTTCCACGGTACTGGAAACAAGGTACGGCTCGATGCCCATATCGACCAACCGCGTAAACGCGCTCGGGGCATCGTTGGTATGAATTGTACTTAACACAAGATGTCCGGTCAGCGATGCCTGGATCGCACTGGTGGCCGTTTCTGCATCGCGAATTTCTCCGATCAGAACAACATCCGGGTCATGTCGCAGAATACTGCGAAGTCCGGCCGCAAACGTCAGACCAATCTGGCTCTGGACCTGAATCTGACTGATCTGCTTCAGGTTGTATTCGACCGGATCTTCAACGGTAATGATTTTCAGATCCGGCCTGCGAATCTCGCACAAGGAACTGTAGAGCGTCGTCGTCTTTCCACTTCCAGTCGGTCCGGTGACCAGCAATAGTCCGTGAGGTCGGCGAATCAACTGTTCCCATGTCGCACGAATCTGTTTGGGGAACTGTACCGCATCAAGACTGAGTACTGATCGCGACTTGTCCAGAAGACGCATCACCACGCCTTCACCATGCAGCATCGGGATGATCGAAACACGGACATCAATGTCACGGCCACGCACAGACAAGCGAATTCGTCCGTCCTGAGGCAAACGTCTCTCGGCAATATTCAGCTTCGCCATAATCTTCAGGCGGCTGACGATCGCTGCTCGGAATCGCTGGATCTCCGGCGGCATCGGCTGTATCCGCAACATTCCGTCAACCCGATAACGGACGCTCAGATCATCTTCATCGGGTTCAATATGAACGTCACTGGCTCGCTGTTCAACGGCTTCCAGTATCAGCTCATTCACCAGCTTCACCACAGACGATGCCTGAGACGCATTGTCGATCTCGTCACCGGCCGCGGCCTGCAACGCTTCAACGTCGTCCACTGACATGGCTACCAGTTCCTGGACGGTGCCTCCACCGACGCCCAGACACTTTTTCAGCTGCCGCTGAATCTGCTCGCCGCAGGCCAGCACACTGTCCAGATAGATTCCCGTTCGGGATGTCAGCTCATCTACCGCCTGAAGATTCAGCGGATCCGCGATTGCAACCTGGACCCGGTTGCCGGTCTGCTTCAGGGGAAGAATCGACTCCCGAAACAGATCCTGGCTGGGAAACAACGCCAGCAACTCACGATCGACCTCGAAGTTCTCAAGGTCCACGAGTTCCATTTGATATCGAACCGCCAGTTCCTGAATGGAAACGGGGGTCGAACCAACGGAATGGTTCTGAATTGTCAGGCTGCCTTGTTGTCTCATACGATCATTGTGCATGACATTCTGCGATGTGACGGACTTCACTTGCCGGCCGCAACCCAATTCATCAGCCCTCATCGCAATTCTGATCAGATGCTGCCCACGGGCAACACAACGCTCCGGCGAGTGATGACTTCTGGCATCATCACTGCGGGTTCGTCATCATCCACATCTCAGGAATTCCCAGCTCACGAGAAGACATCACCGGCAAATCCTGAAGCCACAGGACCCGTCGACTAGAACCAGAACAATCAACGCGGAATCGAAGCGAAGAAACTGCGGCATCCCCCTGAATCTGACCTAAACAGACACCGCTGCGAATATCTCCACCCGTCGTGATAAAAGGTCCCATCTCACGCAGTTCGGGCAACGATAGTATTCCACGGCCGACAAGCCACGCCACAGATCGAAATTCGTCAGAGCCATTCAGCGACTGAATCTCCGGCTGGATTCGAGCGATCGTCCGTGCTGCAGATTCACTCATTCCCGGAATCGACCGCAGAACCGATTCTGGCGCTTCGTTAATGCTGATTCGCCCCTGAAAAACCATCTCATCGGTCGTCGTCAGGCTCTGTTCGAACACGGGCAGCATCCTGCGCGCTGTCGCAGGATCCGCGGACCAGGGAGACTCTAACAGTGTGTCCACGCCATTGATTGCAACCTGGACCTGACCTCCGAACAAATCAAGGGGCGACTTAAACTTGGCTGATGATTCTGTGAGCGTCAGACCGCCTCGCCGAGTCTGATCTGCATTTAGCTTTTCTGACTCGCGTTCAGCGTCACCTAACTGGGAATTCAGCCGACTCATGGCAGACTCCAGTCGCTCCAGCCGCCGACGTTCCAGATCGTTTCCTTCGTCAGGCCGTGGAGCATCCAGATAAGTCGCTCCACGCATCCGCCACGCAACGATGTAGGTCGCCGCTTCACTACCAAATTCCGGCTCCAGCTCGTCATACAGCCGAGCCAGCACAGGTTGATTCAAGTTGATCTTCGGTCGACCATCAGAGCGAAGAGTGCTCTCACAACCTTGCACGGTGATCAGATCAGCCCAGCCCTGCTGGAGAACTCCGTCTCGGTTATCCCGTGGCGCACGTCCGTCTCCATCATTCTCTTCCGGATCGAGTAAACCATTATGGTTCTGATCTTCACCGTACAACATGTCAGTATTGACGCCCCGAACATACAGGATCTCGTTCAAATCTTCGAATGGCGCCTGCCGCGGAAGTCGCGAAGAAGACTGAGCCGCGTAGTACGAAGTCTCCGCACCAAACTCAGACACTTCTTCATCCGGGTCCCGCCAGTCCAGAATGGCATCAGCTATTTGCAGTGTCATCCCGGGCAGAACAAGTAGCCGCTGCCGCGCCTCTGTTCGTCGAGACTTTTCAAGGGGCAGCGTGTTGATATTGAGCTTTGAAGACTCATCACTCATCCCAAAAATCGGCTGCGTACTCTTCGATGGTATTGATCGCAGGACCGAGATCATGGCCTGTTCGTTTCCCGGAAGTCTTATCTCAAACGGGCGGGCGACAAACGTCTCTCGCTGCCGGATAGCCAACGCAGCCAGCTCGATTCCGGATGTTGCCAGCTCTCGCCGCTGAAGCTGCCGCAGTCCCGTCTTTGTCGCAGCGTATTCGGCAACCATCAGTTCCGAGAAGGAGTAAACCGCGAAACTGAGCATCAGCACAACGACAAGGACCAGGATCAGCACCATGCCGGACCGTCGACGAACTCCGGCCGAGACCCGAGCGAGGTTCGGCTTTGTTGTTCGTAAATTTGGTCTGCCACTTTGCATAAGTTGCGGGACTGAGGATCGAAAATGAAAACTACACGAGAAATGAAAGCTAACCGAGGAACAGCCAAAAGCACGAACAGCACGGTTTCAGTCCGAAGCTTGCGGAAGCCAGATAACGACCGGCGTTTCTTGCTCGGGTCCGCCCTCGATTGTGACACAAACTTCAACTGCCAGAGGTAAGGCCTGTTGTTGGAAACTGTTCCACTCCGTACGCCAGTTCTTGCCATCAAAATATCGCAGCCCCAAACTTGCCACCTCAGCAGCGACTAACCATTCGTCTTCGTCTGATGTTGAGCTTGCTGATCCACCAGTGTCTTTCCGGGCTTTTCGGACCAGTCCTCTTCGATCCTTCGAGGCATTAACCGCCACTGTGATTAACTGTGGACCGGAATGAAAAAGTGGAAATCGAATCGAACCTTCGCTGTTAACCCACCAAACAGTGTGGCTCAATCCCGCCGATTGATAATTGGAACGAGCCTGATCAAATCGAGGATTCCTCTGCTCATGCAGAAGAGCCATCGCCTGGCTGGTTCCGATGAAATGGACAGGCTGGTTACGCAAATCTGTTGGCAGTTCCAGAACCTGCTCAGTGACATTCAGAGATCGCTCACTACCTGCTTTTTCTATGGCAGATTCGGAACGAGCCGCCGCGACCATAGATGCGGCTCGAACAGCAACAGGATCCTGCAGCGTCATTCTCAGATCGCTGGTCAGATCTTCTATGATTCCTCGCTGAAGCTGAGCGATCGTAATCTGTGAGCGACTGACACTTCTGTACTTCCAGTAAAGATGCAGCGATGCACTAAGTGACGAAATAACCATTCCCAGAATCGCCAATGCCGCCAGTGTCTCCATCAGAGTAAACGCGCGACGATGCTGGAATCGACTCTGCCGATCAACACCGGCAAGGGTTTCCACGAGAGTCGTAGATCTCATGACCTGACGCTTCATCGGCTTCTGCCCCCGGCGATTCTTTGCGGGGAGGCCTCGGGGAATGCCGGCACAAGTCGCGACAATTTCACCGTGGAAATCTCCCGATGCATGCCCTCAGCAAATACGGTCACGGTTACCAATCGCAGCTCGGGCACTGAGGATGGCTCCACCTGCGCGGACCACATCCAGCGATGAGACTTTGACCCGGCTTCTGTCAGCGGCCTCTCAGCTACCGAGTCCGCGGGAGTCTTCTCGCTCAGTAGTCGATTGAGTTGTGATTGACAAAGCACTGCGGATTCCGTCTCCAGCTGAGATCGCAGCGCCGCTCGAACCCCCACGCCGTTCTGACGCGCAAGCACGGCAAGCGACATCGCAAGAATTGCCGCTGCCAGCAGCATCTCCAGCAATGTCAGCCCTCGACGCTTGATCTGTTGATCCTGTCGCAGGCAACTCTGTGGGCGAACAAACTTCATTTGAACGATCTTCAGCGGCGTTCAGAACAGACTGATCAAAGAAAGCGCTACAAACTCTGTGAACTCGTCTGCGCTTTCGTGCACTCCTGAACTTTACCGCCGAAAGCAGATCTGAAGGCTGAAGATCGGACTCGCTATAGACAACTGTGTATCACTGGAAAGCAACAAGCCTGCAAAACCTGACTCGTCGAATAACACAAAGGTGTTGCCTTCTGTCAACAAAACGACAAAGCCCGCGGAGGTTCTGGGGGGATCGAGGAAAGTAGCCTCAATCCTTGTCCACGCTGCTGTTTTAGCGCATTCAGGATTTTAGTGTGACCGCATTCGCGGATGCGCTCGAAAGCATCTGCGCCAAGTCACTCCTGATTAGAGAGAACACTATGACGAAAAAGAAAAATCTGACCCGCCGCAAGGCGATGTCGCAGTTGGCAGCCGGCCTGATCGCAGGAAATGTCGCCAACCTAGCGGCCCAAGCGTTGTCCAAAGGAAAAAACGATAGTTCTTCCAGCAGTGGCAAAGGAAGTGGTAAAGGCGGGAACGGCGGCGGAGCCGATGGCGGGCCACCCACAACTCTGCGGTTTACCCCTTTCAGTGTGCCGCTGCCGCTGCCACCGGTTAAACAGCCATTAGCCATTGGAAACCCACCGTTTCAACCGGGAGCTGTTTTCCATGGTATCGCGCCTGAGTACTTCGATCGACGTGTTGCAGAACAACCGGAACTGAATTGGTACGAAGCATTTCCCACGAAGTGGTACGAAATGCGGATGCGAAACACGGTTCAGGAAATCATTCCGGGAGTTCGAACACCTCTGTTTGGATACGATGGAATCTATCCTGGCCCGACGTTCAGAGCTCGAGTCGGCCAGCCGGTGGTCGTCCGCGCGTGGAATGACCTGAATATCGAAACCTCCATTCATCTGCACGGTGGCCATAACCCTTCGCATTCGGATGGTTATCCCAACTTTTACGTGCTGCCCGGACGTGCTCGGGACTACTTCTACACTAACACGGTTCCCATGCTGAATGGGCAACCCGATTTTTCTGAGAGCCCGTCGACGATGTGGTATCACGACCACGCGATGGACATTACAGCCGCCAATGTGTGGTATGGGCTTTCCGGATTTTTTATCACGACGGATGAACTGGAGCAGGATCTGATCGATCGGAATGTTCTTCCCGCAGAACAGTACGACATCCCTCTGTCGTTCCAGGACCGCCGCTTCAACCCGGACGGTACCCTGTTTTTTGATCCACTCGATCACGATGGTACCCTGGGAGACGTGTGGGTCGTCAACGGCAAGGCCCAACCCTTCTTCCGTGTTCAGCGTCGCAAGTATCGTTTCAGAATTCTGAACGGCTGCAATGCTCGATTCCTGGAGCTTCGTCTCAGCAACGGTCAGCCTTTTATCGGCCTCGGCAAAGATACATGGCTCTACCCGAATGCTCAGGAACGACAGACCTTGCTACTCAGCATGGCTCAGCGTGCGGACGTCGTTATCGACTTTACAGACGCCCCGAACGAAGTGTTTATTGAGAACACCTTGTCGCAGGACGATGGCCGCGGCCCAAGTGGTCAATTGGACGACCGACGTGCTCTCGATCAACCAACACGTTTTCTGAAGTTTATTGTGGAAGGTGATCGGCAAACTGACAGTGCAACTGTTGACGTGGGGACTCCTCTGCGTCCACACGTTCCAATTCGTCCCGCCGAAGCGCGTGTCACCCGGACATTTGAGTTTACGCGTCGCAATGGCGCATGGCAGATCAACAAACAGTTCTTTAACGAGGATCTGGCGAATGCTACGCCAACTTTGGGGACCGCAGAACGTTGGATTCTCAGGAACACAAGTGGCGGCTGGTGGCACCCGATTCATATCCACCTCGAGTCTCATCAGATTGTGAGATTGAACGGTCGAACACCACTTCCCGAAGACAGTTTCAAGAATGACACTGTCTCACTGGATGGCAACGGTGAAGCCGAAATCCTGATGAACTTCCGGACTTTCCGAGGACCGTTCGTCTTTCACTGTCATAACGTGGAACACGAGGACATGCGGATGATGTTCGTATTCGATCCTCGAATCACTCCGACTCGATCTCCGCAGCCGATTCAACAGCGCTTCCCGTGAGACCGAGAAGCGGTTTCCCCCTGTAAACCACGGGGGGCATTTGTGCTGCCCGGAAGACGTACTCCGGGCAGCACAACTCCCTCTTTAGTATTCCATCAAATCAAGCCATCAAAACATCGGGATTCTATATATGTCACGTAAGCAACTTCTCATTCTCTTCGCCGCTGCTGCTCCGCTCGTTCTGCTGCTGGATGTCCAGGGAGCGATGTTTGAACTGGTCCGGAATCTCCAACCAACCCATGAATCTCTGTCTATCGAAACGGCCGCTGGCTCGATCAGCTCTGCGGAGTCGATTAATCGGGCCGACCTTCTGTCTGAGCAGCCAATCTCTGAAACCGCCGTTAGCCGCCGTTCTGATGACTTCCCTGATGTCGAACTTGTTGATCAGTACGGTCAGCCTCATAAGTTCCGTACGGATCTGATTCGGGACAAGATCTTCTGCGTGGCCCTGTTTTACACCGAGTGTGAAGGAACATGCCCTGGAACCATTCAGCGAATGAAGGAACTGCGAGCTGCAATGAAACACGAGTTTGCTGCGGAGCAGTTGCAGTTCATTGCCATCACGCTCGATCCAGCCAATGACACCCCGGAAAAGCTGAAAACCTATGCCGATAACCTCGGTGTGTCTCAGGACGATGGTCTGGCCGAATGGTTATTTTGCACAGGTGCCGAAGAGGATATCGAAGAAATTCGTTTCGCTCTGGGCTTGTACGACCTTGACCCGGTTCTGGATGCAGATCGAACTCAGCATGCCGCAGTCATCACCTTCGGAAACGACCAGACGAATCGTCTGGCTGCTCTGCCCGCTGGCCTGAAGTCCAGCCACTTCACAGCGACTTTCCTTCGCGTCACTGGCACGTCAGAGCGTCAGCGATTTGCCGCCTTGTATTCCGGAAATCATCTTACGACAACGGCTGACGTCTCCGCTCCAGCGAAGAAATGTGGCTGCTGTGCGACTAAGAACTCCGGAGCCACCAAAGACTCCTTAACGGCCGCCGGAGAATGTTGCTCGAAGACCGACGAAGAAAAGTAACCGCGGTAAACCAACACGTAGAACTCTTCGATCCGTTAGCTGTTCGTCATTCATCAACTTCTCAAAAGCGTCACTCGGTACCATGTCTCAGTTCACCTACAGCGCGATTGATGGATCAGGACATCGAGTCCTCGGTCAGCTCAACGCCGCCACTCGTGGCGAAGCGTTGCAGACGCTCGCGCAGCAGGTGCTGACGCCTTTGACACTGAGCGAGAATGCAGCAACGCCGCTGCGAAGTCAAAGAGTGAAACCGGCGGCCATCGCGGCAGCCTGCAGTCTGCTGGCGGATCAATTGGATACCGGAGTTCCTCTGCTCAAAGCGCTGCGAGTGATGGAACAGCAGACGTCCAGCCCGGGGCTGAAAACCGCTCTGGCTCGCATCGCAGAACGAGTGGCCGACGGGACATCTCTTGCCAACGCTATGTCCGAGCACAACAGCCTGTTCGGTGATCTCGAAGTCAGCATGGTGCGAGCTGGCGAAGAAGGCGGTTTCCTGGATGAATCGTTGCGGCGTCTGGCGGCTGTCAGAGAGCGTCAGGAAGAAATTCGCGGCCGACTGCTTAGTGCTTTGGCGTATCCGGCTCTGCTGACAGTGGTTGGATCTCTGGTTGTGGTCGGCATGCTGACGTTCTTTGTTCCGAAGTTCGAACCTCTTTTTGAATCGCTGCGACAGAGCAATCGGATGCCGCTGCCGACCACGATTCTGCTGGCACTCAGTTCGGGACTGAAATCCTTCGGCCTCCCTGTGTTGCTGGTGACTCTTGGTGCAGTCTATGCCGTTCGCTCGCTTATTCCCGTGACAAAGCTGAGAGAGTTTCGCGATCGAACATCGCTGCGTCTGCATGGTGTTGGTCCGGTTGTCCGATCCCTGGCGATCGCTCGCTTCTGCCGAGTTCTGGGCACGCTGCTGCAAAATGGCGTGCCCATGCTGAAGTCTCTGGAGATCGCTCGCAGTGCCACGGGAAACCAAGTGCTGAGCGAAACAATCGCTTCTGCGGCAGAGAATATCGCCGCAGGAAAGAGTCTGGCCGGACCACTCGCCGCCAGCGGTCAGTTTCCGCCGGATGTGATTGAAATGATGTCCGTGGCCGAACAAGCCAACAAGCTGGAACCTGTTCTGCTGAAACTTGCCGACAAGCTGGAGGATCGTTCGCGAGCCCGGCTTGAGGTCCTTATGAAACTTCTCGAACCGCTGATGATGGTCGTCATGGCGATCGTTGTCGGTTTTCTCGTCATTGCCCTGTTGATGCCTGTCTTTGAAGGAAATGGACTCTCATGAAACTCACAACTCGAAAATCATCTCCACAAGGTTCCTTTCTGTCGGACTCGACGATGGCTCGGCCGAGGACTTCTGCAGGCTTCACACTGATGGAAGTTCTACTCGTCCTCGGAATTCTCGGAGTCATCATGGCGATGGTCGTTCCGAAGGTTCTGGGTCGACAGAAACATGCCAGCATTGATGCCACACGAGTCAGCATCGGTGGCCTGTCACAGGCTCTGAAACTTTACTCGCTCGATCACGGCGGAGATTTTCCGTCCGCAACAGCAGGCCTCGAAGTGCTGCTGAAGAAGCCAGCGTCTCAGGATCCTGCGTGGAAGGGTCCGTATCTTGAGCAGGCTCCGAAGGATGCGTGGGGACAGCCGCTGGTCTACGAGTTTCCAGGCAAGCACAACACCGACAGCTTCGACATCAGTTCGATTGGACCAGACCACGTTCCGGGCACACCAGACGACATCGGTAACTGGGAATAACATCCGTGCAACGTTCCGCGTACCAATCGACTTCAACATCCTCTCAAGCCGAGCATTCGCTCCGCCGAGGATTCTCGTTGGTTGAGCTTCTCCTGGTTCTTTCGTTGATGGTGGTGCTCACCTCGTTGACGTTGCCTGGTGTTCTCCGCTGGCAGAATGGAGTTGGCATGGAACGCGCTTTATCACTGTTGCAGGTGCAGCTCCAGGAAACTCGATTGTGCGCGATTAAGACGGGCGAGTCCTGGACGTTGGTGTTGCCTCAGAACGGTCGTCCAGGACAAAGACATCAGACTGCCGAGTCTGTGTTGGTCGACAAGCGGAATGAGTTCAACTGGCCTGCCGGAATCTCCTGCCTGAGTATTGAATCGCAAACTTCAGAGATCGCAATCACCTGTAATCCGGATGGAACAGTGTCGGCTTGTACGTTGCAGTTCAAAGATACCCATGGACAACAAACCATGCTCCAGATTGATCGACTGACAGGAGCCGCTTGTATCGTCAACAAATTGACGCGATCGGCATCAACGCTGAACGAGTCCTCCCCCGCAGAAAGAGTCACATCATGTTGAGCAATTCTGCAACAACGACTTATCGTCGGTTCGACAACCGACCGTTCCTGGTCGTGGACTGGATGACGACCGGCGTTGTTCTGTCAGAGGTTTCAACCTGTGGCGGTCAGGCTAAGGTTTCGCGATCATGTTATGAGCCATGGCCAGCCGGACTGGACCCGTTCACTACTCCTGAAGCGACCGGACAGTTTCTGAAATCTGTCTGCAACGCGGGACGGTTTCCGACATCAGCAGTAGCCGTCTCAGTACCGCGTCGGGATGTCAGCTTCAAACTGATGGAACTCCCGAACGTCACCGATAACGAACTTGGCCCGATGCTGTCGCTGCAAATCGAATCTCGCGCGCAGGCCAATAGTCAGCCCGTCGCCTGGGATATTCTGCCTCATCAAGTTCAGCAGTCCGCCACAAACCGCCACGTGACACTGGTCACTGTCTCCACACCTGTGATTCAGGCCGTTCAACAGGCTTCAGCAACTGCCGGCTGGAGTCATTTGGTAATAACGTCCGGAGATCTTCTGATTCCATGCGTGGATGCGAAAACCACTCCTGAGTGGACACTCTACATTCAGGCGAATCGAGCGAAACTGGAACTATTGCTTTGCCATAATGGCCTTCCTGTGGCTGGCCAGGCGATGGCGATGCCCACTCAGTCGCAAGATGGCCATGTGCTCTCATCCCTCAATGCCTCGGCCTTGCAGTCCACAGCCGCTCGCCTGATGGCATCCTGCCCGCCAGAGTGGAAGGTGGCAGAGTCCTCCGTATCGGTCATCGCATGCGGAGTATTCGCCGAAGAAATCGTAAAGATCCTCGGTGCCGCTGGGATCAACGCTTCGCTCCTGTCATCCGATGAACGCAGCCTTCGAGTACTGGGCGTTGCTCGATCCCTGATGAAGCAGCCTGCCGAGTCACGCAGTACGCTCTCTTGCCGCATCGACTTTCTTCGACCTCGGTCGGCCGACCCTCGCACCGCCGCCAGAAAACGCCGTGGTATCCGCTTGACGCTGGTTGCCTCTGCCATTGTCGGATGCGGTCTTATGGCTGTCTGGTCCGAATACACCTCACTGCAAAAGCAACTGGGGGACGTTGAAACGCAGCGGCAGCAAATGCAGCAGTATGTTGACCGAGGAAAAGATGTTGTCGGCCAATGGGAATACGTCAGTCGCTGGCAACGCGAGTCCTTGGCGGCCAATCAGGAAATCGCAGCTCTGGCCGAGGTACTTCCTTCGCGACGACGACTGATTCTGACTCGACTTCAGCTTGAGAATCTTGTCGACGCCGAAAACGGCATGTTGCGAGTCGACGGCCTTTGCGAGGATGTTGAAGACGTGCTCACGATGAATTCCGCGATCCTCGAAAAATCAGACCATTACGATCTGCGACCTCAGGGCATTGAACCGGCTTCCGCCGACAGTGATTTCCCCTCCCGTTTTCGCATTGAGGCGGAACTCAAGGATCGCAGCAAAACGGCCATCACAGAGGAGTCTCGCTGATGCTCTCCACTCCTCGCGAAAAAAATCTGGCCATGATCTTTGGGAGCTGCATGGTCTTGTTGCTCCTGTGGGAAACCGTTGGACAAATCATTCTGCAGCCCCTCAACGATGCTCAGACCTCCGTCAGCGCTGGGCTCGCTGCGAACGATCAACTTCGACAGCAGTCAGCCTCCGTAGAGCACGCGTTGCGCAACCTCAAGCAGTCCTCCGGAGGAAGCCTTCCTGCCGATCCCGGCAAGGCTTCTGTTTTGTATCAGGGCTGGCTGATCCGACATCTGGAATCCAACGGCATTGAATCAGCCGTCGTCACCCCTGCACCGCCGATCGTGGTAAACGGTGTTGGTCATCGCATACCGATCATGATTCAATGCTCGGGATCGATGGCCGCAATCGCAGGTTTCCTCGATCAGTTTCACGCCACGCCACTCATGCACCGAATGACGAATCTGAGCATCACTTCTCTGAACGATAGCGCCGAGGAACATCGCGTCACGATCTCTGTCGAAGCGTTGTCACTGACCTCAGCCAGCAATACAGACAGCCTGCCGGAACCCGGCCCAACCGACGATTCCAAAGGATTAATGGCCGTTGCGAAGTCCGACGACTTCTTTCGCCGACAGTTTGCAACCGTCGTCGAAGTGGAAACCGTCTCGAATGAACCTGAACCATCCGTGAGTTCAGAAGAACCCGTAACGAGTTCGCCAACTCCAAAAGTCGATCCGGAAAAGTCCATTCGCTTTGTGGCGTCCGTCTGGAATGGCTCTCAACGAGAAGCCTGGTTCGTCGACCAGCGTTCGAAAACGGAACAATCTGTGGTGGCAGATTCAGAACTGTCGTTTCCGGACATCCAAGCCAAAGTCCTGTCGATTACTGAAGATTCCCTGCTCCTCGACATGGCCGGAACACAGACCAGAATCACCCTGGGCCAAACGCTGGCGAGTTCCACTGACAGATGATTCGGATGTTCGTTCGACAGCTTATCGAGAACGAGCATTCGCTGCGATGCTTTTGGGGACTTCACAACCGCGTTTTGGTGTGGATACCCGCCTCTATTCTTCTGGCGTTCGTTCTTGCTCATTACGATACCACTGTAGATTGAGCTGATCCAACAAACGCCGACCGTACTCGGCGAAGTATTCTCGAGGATCATACTCGCCTTCCGCAATTCCGTCGTATCGTTCCAGGAATTCGTCGAAACCCACGGGTGAATTCAGCATCAGCAATGTGATCACGTCAGCTTTCGTTGCCAGGGACTGAATTCCATGTTTCTCCAGGAAGTCGATCGTCATTTGCAATGCATCAAACTCGGATCGAGTACAACCAACGGCGAACTGATCGAGACTTATCTTCCGGCGACAGAGAGCGTCTTGAAGTCGTAGTCGATCACTTTCCCGTTGAATGTTGTGAAACTCATACACCAGCATCACCCACTTGTCGAGACCCGTTGAGGGACGCACCTGAGAGATCCTGATTGCCGCCGCATGACCCTCGGCACGCGGCCAATGCTCCGCGGATGTCTGCAACACAGGCTCGGAGCAATCCCAGACTACTCTCCTCCCGTTCTCCCCTGTTTCGAATTGCGATGAACACCATCGTCTGATTGGATGGTCTGGGGGAAACACATCCAGCATGTCCGGCCGGTCATCGCACATCTGCTCGATTTGGCGAACTCCATACGTATTTGCATTTCTCGCAACTTCATCTGAGTACCCCGCCAACATGATCATGAAAGGTACGGTTACAAAGAACGCGTTCCGCAAGGATCTTTTCTGCACCGTTAACTCCTCTACTTGGTCCGTTTCGAGCCACCGAATTCACGCCCGTTGACCAAGGGACCAATGAAAACTACCCAACCGGCAGTGTCCACGTTTCAGGGTAGCCCCCGGGTTGGATCATTGAAGTGCAGTTGCCTTCAGGATTGTGCGTGTAGGTTAAGGTGCCGTCGTTAAAGATGCGGTTGTGCGAATACAAGAGCCAATTAGCCAGCCGCTAAACCAGAATGTCCCAATCTTGCGCGATATCTTATCATTCTGTACACATGATTTTGTCTTCAGTTCATCACAAGCACTTCAAATCGAGGCCGAAAATCGCGCCGCTCGATTCGTGCCTGCAAAACACAATTTTCTTCTTCGTGGCTGAAAGAATCCTCACGATGAAACTCTATCGCTCACTTACTCTCGCTTTGGTTTTGCTTGTTTCGTCAAGTGCCCATGCGAAACAATTCAAGGCGGGCTTTGCCAGCCAGGAAATAACCCCTCTTAAAGCCACTCCAATGTGGGGCTACGGGGCCCGGCATGCCGCGTTGTCGACGGGAGTGCGAGACTCTTTGTTTGTCAAAGTCGTCGTTATTGATGTCGAGTCGGAGAAACTGGCCATCGTGGGTCTGGACCTTGGTCGTTCACCCACGGACGCCATGATGGCTCGCATCAGAATCTCCATCAAAGAAACATCCAACGTTGGTCTGGTGCTCATCTCCGGCTCACATACGCATCATGGCCCCGTTATTGAATTGCTCGACGAACCCGGCAAAGGCAAAGATGCTTTTGATGATGCCGTCGCCTATTCGAAAGAGCTGGAATTCAAAATCATTCAGACGATTAACGCAGCAGCAGCCAATGCCAGACCGGCCAAAATTGGTTGGGGGACAAAGTCGGTCGCGATGAACCGCAATCGGCACTCGAAGATCGAACCCAAACCCGTCGACACTGAATTAGGCGTGATTCGGCTCGACGCCTCAGATGGCAAGCCGATTGCCATGATCGTGAACTATGCCGCTCATCCTACCATGATGGATGCCTCCGACCTGCGTTTCTCGGCCGAATGGCCCGGAGCCATGATGAAGGCCGTGGAGCAGCAAGTCGACACGCCCTGCGTCTTTATGCAGGGCGCGTCGGGAGATTTGTCGACCTCGACGACCGAAGAGACTCGCGGGGTGGATGCATTTGGAAAAGCCATGGCCGTTAACGTCATCGAAACCGCAGCAGCCATCACCACAAAGGTTCCCGATCGCCCACGACTGAAGGGTGCGGAAGACATCTTCGAGTTTCCAACTCGCATGGCATTCAACAATCCATTGACGCAAGCCATTTTCAGCACGGCGTTTTTTCCGGAACTTGCGTCCGCCTCGATGTCCGATGATCTGCTTAAGAATTCCATTCGTCCCCGTATCACCACCGTGCTGATCAACCAGGAGCTTGCGTTAGTCGGCGGCTCTGGTGAATTTTTCTGCGATCATGCCATCCGTCTCAAACAACGATCACGTGCTGCCGAGACATTTTTCTTTGGCTACTGCAACGGCCATCACATGTATTTTCCAACCATCGAAGCGGCTGCTGAAGGCGGCTATGGGGCAGATTCCGCGGTCAGTTGGGTCAGTCTTGGGGCTGGAGAAGAAATGATGGATCAAGCCCTTTTGCAGATCTACAAGATGCTGGGCAAATTCACTTTCGAACGAAATCTACAGCCCTGAACCGCATCACGGCGCAGGGATCCTAAAGTCCTTATTCCGATTCTCCCCTTATTGCGATTCCGCCTCCTACTTCACATGAACCTCTCCTTGCCAATCCACATTGGCGCAGCTTCAGGATTCGCCACAATGTGCAGATCTGCAGGTGCCAGAATAGTCTGCCCTGCGAATGGAGCAATAAATGCGGGCGTTACACGTTTTTCTGATCTTCGTTTGTTTGGTCAGCACATCAGTTCTTTCTGCTCAGGAGAGCCTTGAGCAGAACTGGCCTCAGTTTCGCGGAGCCGATTCGACCGGAATCTCGCTGAACACCGGGTTGCCGGATCGCTGGTCGTCGACGGAGAATGTCGAGTGGAAGACCGATATCCCCGGACGCGGCTGGGGAGCTCCCGTGGTCTGGGGCGACAATGTCTTTCTGACAACTGTCGTGAATTCCGGAGAAACAGAGCCCATCAAAAAAGGTCTGTACTTCGGTGGTGACCGGCCAACGCCGCCCGAATCAGAACACGAATGGAAAGTAGTGTGCCTTGAATTGGCCAGTGGCAAAGTCCGCTGGGAAAAGACCGTTCACCGAGGTGCCCCACCCACGCCAATTCATCTAAAGAACAGCTACGCGTCTGAAACACCAGTGACAGACGGAACGTATGTGTACGCGTGTTTTGGAAATCTTGGGATCTTCTGTTTTGATTTCTCCGGTGAACTGATCTGGAAGCATGCTCTCGAGCCACACCCAACTCGATTCGGCTGGGGAACGGCATCATCGCCAGTCCTGCATAAAGATCGACTTTATTACCAATCCGACAATGATGAGCAATCTTACTTGATCGCTCTCAACAAGACGTCTGGTGAAACGGTCTGGAAAGTTGATCGCGACGAGAAAAGCAACTGGTCCACTCCGTTCATCTGGAACAACGCTTCCCGCACTGAGATTGTTACTGCCGGAACCGGAGCTGTTCGCAGTTACGATCTGGAAGGAAAACTCCTGTGGTCCCTGAAAGGCATGTCCAGCATCACAATCGCCGTTCCCTACGAAGCCGACGGGCTATTGTATGTGAGTTCCGGTTACATTCTTGATCGCATCAAAGCCATGTATGTGATCAAACCCGGGGCATCAGGGGACATCTCACTTCCCGACGGTGAAACCAGTAACGAATTCATCGCATGGTCGAACATGTTTATTGCTCCCTATAACCCCAGCACCCTGGTGTCGAAGGGACGGCTCTACATTCTTTATGACCGTGGCCTGTTAAGCTGCTTCGACGCTAAGACCGGCGAGCAGCATTACGACCGTCAGAAGCTGGAACGTGGCGTGGCGGTGACGTCCTCTCCGTGGTTTTACGAGGACAAGATCTTCTGCCTGAACGAAGATGGTGTCTGCTGCGTTGTTAAAGCTGGTGATAAGTTTGAGTTGCTGCAGACGAATTCGCTGGCAGAAGACGATCTTTGTCTGTCGACCCCTGCCATTTCGGGAGATCGCCTGCTGATTCGCTCTGACAAGCGACTTTATTGCATTCGAAACCTGTCCAAACAATGACGGCGATTTACTCTACCGATGACGAACGCATGATTCGCCTGCAGGAAGGCGATCCGTACGCCTTTGGCGAACTGGTGCAGGAGTGGCAGGGTCCGCTGTTTGGTTTCTTCCTCAAGAACACTCGCGACGAGCATCTTTCTGAGGATCTTGTTCAGGAAACGCTGCTGAAGCTGTACCGAAACTGCTGGGACTATCTGCCGAAGGGCTTGTTCAAAGGCTTCCTGTTTCGAATTGGAAGAAATCTGCTGATTGATCATTCCCGCCGCGCGGTGAATGATGTGCTCATTCGAAGCATTCGTCGCCGGACCTCCGTCGAAGCCGATGACCAGGATCTGATGCAGCAGGTTTCCGAAGAGATTGTTTCTGCAGAAAACCGGGCCATCGAACGAGAAGTGTCTGAGGCTGTCCAGGAACTTCTTTTGCAGCTTCCTGAAGAACAACGGCAGACATTTCTACTGCATCACTATAATTCACTGACGCTCTCGGAGGTTGCCGATGCGATGGAAACATCATTGCCGACGGCCAAGAGTCGTCTGCGTCTTGCCCGAGAAAAACTTCGCTACCTGCTGACCTGCCGCGGTTTCTCCGAAGAATCCTTTTTTGAAATGTCTTCATCAGAATACTGAGTCACAACGTTCAGAGATTCCACCATTCTGTTTCGACAAGGCAGTGTTCACTCACTCCAGTACAAGAATTCATGCCATGCCTCACTTCAGCCGACTGACAGACATCATTACCTGCAGCATCACCGAGATTCTTTCGGTATCTCCGGATCCGGGACAAGCCCTGAAAGAAATTCTGGAAGAGATGAACGAAGGGCTGGCCGCTTGCAGACGAAATGTCCGAACGTCGGCGAATAACGGCGAACGCCTGAAACGTGAGATTTCTGAGTACGAGGCTCAGCTCAAAGAATGGAAGGATCGCGCTCGCCAGTTTCTGGCCGATGGTGACGAGGATGGTGCTCGCGATTCTCTGAGACGCAAAGTGGAAGTTGAAGACCTGATCGCCGGCCTGCGCCCGGAGCTGGATGCCGCGAATTCCACATGGCAACACATGTTGAGAATTCAGAAGGCTCTGGAGGCACGGCAGGCGGAAGCCGCACGAAGAATGCAGGAGATGACAGGCTACATACCAGTTGATGAGACGCAGTCGGCAACAGCCGCCATGTCTGCGTCGGCAGAGGTCGTTGAGCGAGCCAATGAAGTAGAGGCCGAACTGGAAGCATTGAAACGCGAAATGAACTCATGACAATGGCAGATCTTGTGGTTTGTCGTGCAGTCAATAATGTTCTGCATCACCTGACAACGTTGGGGATGATTTCTCCAGAGCCTTCTCCTTTCTGCCTTGATGCGGAGAACAAGGCCGACCTGTCAGGAGTGATCGTAAGAGTTGCTGACGTCACCACCGCCGTGATTGGGTTCCATCAGGACCCGGACAGTACTCAGTCACTGGTTCTTTCTGAACCCGTCTTCATGGCTGATGCGAGCTCGGAAGCCATCGCCGTTTGGTTTCGACAGATCCTGTCGGCTGTTGTTGACCATGCCAAACAGTATGAATTTGCACAGATTCGCTTCCTTGATTGGGAGTCGCAGTGCAATGCCATGCCGTGGATCGCCAGAGAATTGGAAGTCGCACAATTCTCTGCTCGGGCATCTGTTGTCGGCTGGAAAACGACTGCGGCAGAATGCCTGCTCAAGGCCAGCCACATTGCCACCGTAAGACTGTCAACAGCAGATCTGGATGCCCCATCCGAAGGCCCACACTCAGAATTGTCTCCGGCAGTCGAGCTGACCACGGATCAATCCCGAAACCAGCAGCGTTACCAGGAGATAGCCTGTGCTCTCGATAGGATCCTGGAAAATACGGATGATCTAACAGGTCTGATTGCCCCGAATGCAAATGACCTAATGCAGAAGTGGAGTTCTGAGGAATGCACCCTGATTGTTGCTGAAGCAGAAACGGGAGTGGTAGGACTCTGTGCTTTTGCTTTTAAGCCATCCAGAGATGATGGTGATCCTGCTTCAGGACAAATCGAATACGTCGGCGTGTGCAAAGAGATGCAGCGTCAGGGGATCGCCACTCAAATGCTGGCTTACCTCTGTCGCGGAGTCAGCAGAGGTTCTGACCGAGCGGTTGAAATAACAGCCTTCGCTGATGGAACCAATCTTCCAGCAAATTCATTCTACCGGCGATTTGGTTTTGAACCGCTCTGCCGCGGCAAACTCTGGTATCGCGGACTCGACTCTGCAACGCCATGAAACAACAAGAGCCCTCGTGAAACACGAGGGCTCGAGATGAACAACAATCTAAGTTGTACTACTTGGCTTCAGCTGGAGCAGCGCCTTCGGCGGCTGGTGCAGCGGCTTCAGCTGGAGCAGCGCCTTCGGCGGCTGGTGCAGCGGCTTCAGCTGGAGCAGCGCCTTCGGCGGCTGGTGCAGCAGCTTCAGCTGGTGCGGCAGCTTCGGCTGCAGGTGCAGCAGCTTCAGCTGGTGCCATTTCAGCAGGAGCAGCTGGCGTTACTGGAGCTGCTGGGGTTGCTGCAGGCTCGCCACAACCAACCTGAACGAACGTCAAAGCCAAGAACAGAGCTGAGTAGCCAAACTTCTTCATGATTCTCTCCAGAGTTTTTTTCGTATCCACGATTTACAACTCCGCCCTAAACGTCGGCCGAAGCTAAATCTACTGGGAATCACTCTATCAGTCCCTGGCAGAAAAACACCATCAGGTGTCAATAGCGGAGAACTTTTCTTGCCGTCCGGAACCTGGGGAACCTTTAGCGACGACTGGGGAGACGAGTTCTAATAGGCCGATCATCCCAAAAATCGCGGTTTTTCCTGCGTATTACTCAAAGACTGCCCTGCTTGTCACTGTTTTTTTAATCCTGTCCTTGCCTTGGCGTCATATGGCCGAAGCGGAAAGAGACTGGATGGCGTTCGATATTCGGCCATCCTGCGTTCCATTTCCTGAACGATTGCTGGATTCTGCTCCGCCAAATCCTGAGCTTCAGGACCATCAGCGACCAGATCATAAAGCTCCGTCTTCACCAGCCCTTTCTCCAGGTTCTGACGAATGGCTTTCCACCGTCCAATCCGAAGTGATTGCTGCCCTCCATAACCAGGAAACTCACGGTACAGGAGTTCTCGCTCCTTCTGGGTTCCTGTTGTCAGCAAAGGAGAAAGACTGATCCCATTCAAATCTTCCGGTACCGCTTCTTCAGCACCTGCGATCTCCAACAGAGTTGGTAACCAGTCTTCAAAGCCGCTCACGAAGTCACTCTTCGTACCAGCGGTCACGCGGCCCGGCCATTTGACAATCGTCGGGACTCGCACACCACCCTCATAAAGCGAACCCTTCAGGCCCCGAAGATTCCCCACGCTTTCAAAGAACTCATAATGAACTTCCTGTTCCAGATGAGTCGTGCCGTTGTCCGAACTAAAAACGACAATAGTATTGTCCTCAAGGCGCAGTTCTTTCAGATGCTGCAACAATGCTCCGACATCACGATCCATATGGCTGATCATCGCGGCATAAGCCGCGCGAGGAGTGAAATGCGGCGTGTATCCACCATCAGCGGCCGTGAACGGTGCATCGTTCCAGCCCAGCTCAAGATAAGGCTCTAACTCATCATCCGGCACATGCAGTGCCACATGAGGCAGTGTGGTTGGATAGAAGAGGAAGAATGGACGTTCCTTGTTCTCCGTGATGAACTCCAACGCGGCTTCACGGATTCGATCGGGAGCATAATCCTGCCCCTTGAATGCGTCGTAACTCCGAGGATCTGCAGGATCATCTCCCGCTTTCAGTTTCGCATGCCCTGGGACTGGTGGATGATTGTTCAAAGCGATTCTCTCAGAATTGCTCCACAAGTAATCGGGATAAAAACTGTGAGCATGTCGCTGACAGTTGTAACCAAAGAAGCGATCAAATCCCTGATTCAAAGGATCGCCTTCTGAACCCGGACCACCGAGCCCCCACTTTCCAAACGCACCGGTCACATATCCCTGCGCCTTCAACAATTCCGCGATAGTGACTTCCGAAGCTGGAATCGGCTTCTGCCCTTCCGGCTGCATCTCGCTGTTATTGCGAATCCACGCATGTCCAGGATCTCGTCCCGTCATCAAAACACAGCGAGACGGCGCACATACGGCATTGCCGGAATAATGCTGAGTCAAACACAGACCTTCTGCCGCAAGCTGATCCAGATGGGGGGTTCTGATTTTCGTTTGGCCATAACAGCCTAGTTCCCGATATCCCAGATCATCTGCCAGAATAAAGACGATGTTGGGACGATCTTTATTCTGCTGATCCTGCTCCGACGCTTGTACTTCGACATCTCCAAACGTGATCACAAACAGAGCCATCAGCACCAGGGGAAACTCCAACAATCGCGACATCGAAGTCTCCCGAGCTGTGTACCGTAGTGGACGCAAATTTAACGCTCCAGTCCTACAGAATACTGGCTGAATTCCACTTTGCAAAACACCATCACGACCGCCCAAAATACCGCAAAGACGCGTCGATCCCCGATGGTTCATAAATCATCGCACCCGGCTAGAACTCGTCAACCGTTGATCTGGATTCAACCGATGGCAGCGACTCGAAAACCCAGAAATCGCCTTCTCGTACCCCACGTAACGTGCGATGATGAGTCCCCGCGAACTCGATATCGCTGCAGGTGTAGCTGGCAGAGAATTTGAGCTGGTAACAGATCTCGATGGAGCCTTCAGTAAACGTCACCGAAAGTATTTCACACGAATCAATCTGAGCCTTCGAATCGAAGTCCGAGACATCCAGATCAATCACTGGCGCCAGTTCATTAAGCCGACGACAAACGCAGGCCACAGCGTCGTGGGAGTCATTCACGAAGTCCGTCGGAAGTCGAACTACCGCCATGCGGGAACTTCCAGCAACTTTTCCACGACCTTCCGACGACTTCCGGTGGCTTCATAAATCTCCGTCTGCCGGCGCGCTCCACTGCTCATCGGCAACAACGAAACCGATTCCAGTTCCGCCAGACAGTTCAGCTCGATCGCCGTCGGTGTCAGACGTTGTATCATTTCATCCACGATCTGAGGCACCGAACGCTGCTGGAAGTCTTTGGAGCTCACCAAAGACGCATCCGCACCATAGCGAGTCGCTCGCCACTTGTTCTGCTCCACCATCATCGGATGATACTCGGGCAAAAACGTCCCTTCATCAATGTCGTGTGAAATCGTATGCACCAGACACTGAATCAGTGAGGTTAAGGCCAGAACATGGTCAAGGCTCGGAGGCATATCGCACACTCGAACTTCGACCGTTCCAAAGTGATGATGAGGACGAATGTCCCACCAGATTTCCCGGATGGAGTTAATGAAACCTGTCGACATCAGGTGCTTCACCAGCCAGACATACTCACTCCAGTTTCGCATCTGATAAGGCAAGCCGGCAGTCGGCAACCCTTCCATAATCTTGGATCTGTTTGACTGCAGACCTGTGCTGCGAGCTTCCCAGAATGGCGAGTTCGCTGACAACGCCAGCAGTAACGGCAGATGGTGCAGCATGCGATCGCAAATCATGACGGCCTTGTCGCCGGAGTCCACGCCAATATGAACATGCAGACCAAAAGTCACCAGTCGACGAACCACATCTTCCATCAACGTCACCAGACGATGGTAACGTTCATGGACCGTGATCTTCTGATTGCGCCACGAAGAAAACGGATGAGTCGCGGCCCACAGCAGACGAATTCCCATCGGATGAATAATGGCTTCCAGATCCGCCAGTTTCTGACGCAGGTCATCCCCCGCTTCTTTCACGGTCCGACAGATCCGTGTGTTGATCTCCACATAGCACTGCATCAATTCCGGCTTGACGGACTCGCGCATGTGAGGAGGCAGTGCGGTCATCAACTGATCGATGCAACTGGTCAGGCCCAGCTCACGAGAATCGATCAACTGCAGTTCAATCTCCACGCCGATCGTGGGGCTGGCATTGGGTGTAAATCGCATCACCGTCATCAGAACTCTTTCCTGAACAACGACTGCTCTGTGGAGTGTTCGTCCTGCAACAGGGCAAAATCAGCAGAGAAACAGGTATGGGAAAATCGCCGCTTCAGACAGCCGTTCACTCACTCAGGGGCCATCAGCGACAACACCAGCGCGGCCCGTGAAATGATTCGCGCCCCCAGCGATATCGCCCTCTCATCCACATCAAAGATCGGCGAATGCAGCATCGGCCACTCCCCTTCACCGGAGGCACATCCCAGACGAAACTGAGAGCCTCGCACATGGTCCAGGTAAACCGCGAAGTCTTCGCCACCCATACTCGGCTTATCGATGATCGTCAGATTCTGCCCGCCCAAAACCTGGATGGCAGATGCTTCGTAAGCTGACGTGACAGTGACGTCGTTCACGACGGAACCAAGCGGACACAAAAACCGGACGTCAATCGTATTTCCCGTGGCTGCCGCCAAACCGTCGCAAGTTCGTTGAATTGTATCCATGACCGCCTGACGGTTGACTCGATCGGTCGATCTTAGAGTTCCCATGATCTCCACGACATCCGGAATCACGTTTGACGCGGATCCTCCATGAATCGTGCCCATCGTAAACACCGTCGGATACAATGCGTCGGCTCGACGAGGCACCGTTTGGTACAACGTGGATACCAGAGCAGCAGCGGCCGCCAGAGGATCTGTCGTGTGCTGCGGCCGCGCGGCATGTCCTCCTTTGCCTCGAACACTGATTTCGACTTCATCCACCTGAGCCGTCAAAACCCCGTAACGAATTCCAACTTTGCCTACCGGAATCGTAGGGTCTACGTGAAGGCCAAGGATTGCGGACACATCCTTCAGTGCGCCATCTTCGACCATCCAGGCCGCGCCTTCGGCCGTCTCTTCGGCGGCCTGGAAAATAAAACGCAGCCGCGCGGAGGGTACTTCTGACTCCGGCAGCCGTTTTGTCAGATTCGACAACATTTCGGCAACAGCCAGAACAATCGTCGTATGAACATCGTGGCCACAGGCATGGGCCAGGCCCGAACAGGCCGACGCGTACGGTGTCGACTTGCGATCCTGCATTCGTAACGCATCAATGTCGGCACGGACCGCAATCAGCGGAGCATTGGCCGCCGGCGAACCCAAAACCAGATCAGCGATCACGCCCACTCCGCGGTCCGGAACTCTTCCAGAGATCCCCAACTCCGTAAGCCGTGACACGATATGTCCCGTCGTTTCGCGTTCCTGTCCGCTGGGCTCAGGCCTTGTATGCAGCGCACGACGATCCTGGATCCAGTCGGCCTGACGACTTTCGGCCATCCGGTCCAGCAGCAGCTCAAACGGAACGATTCGTTCAACATCCGCCGGAGATACTCGCCAACCCATATCGGAAATCTCTCGCATCGTTTCTCCTCAGTGACTGTCCGACGAACTCAAACCGCCAGCCAGGATCATTGTCCGACTGGAACATTGGAGTTCGCTCGGATTTTGATCCGGCGTCAATATCTGTCAACGGCCAGGAAATCTTGACTGCACAACGATTCTGGTCAAGAGGTCAATCCTCTATTCACGAAACACCCGGCACAATCGCAGAGCCCCGTACAATCAGATATTTCGCCCCAACCGGAAAACTCTTACTGGATGTTCGTCTGCACTCCTGTCGTCAAAAAGAAGGTGTCTCAGGCAGGATTCGGAGTGATGTAGAGTTTTCGCAACATCAGGTGTGATCTTGCGCCGTTAAGGCTGAGGAAATGAGTATGTCCGTTGTTGCAGAAAAGCCGGAAATGACAGAGTCTCCGCAGCCACTTCCCTCGCCAGAACTTCCTGATGCCCGAGTACTGGAAGACAAGACGCCGGAATGGATGCGATGTACCCCGGCCTCCGTAATCTTCACGACTCTGATTGGTCTGGTCTTCATTATGATGGCCAGTCGACCTCTGTGGCATACCGATCTTTGGGATCACCTGAATTACGGGGATCAGATTCTGAAAACCGGTGTGGTCTCGTCGACGGAACCGCTGATGAGGCTCTGCCGTGGCGTTTCGATGGTCAATATTCCGTGGCTGGCTCAGGTGGGACTGGCCGCCCTGAACGCACGTTTCGGATTGACCTCTCTTCAGTTTGTCTATGCTCTGATGATAGCGCTGAGCCTGGCATTGGTGTCATGGCGAACCGTCAAAATGAGTAAGTC
>Ga0255095_1000180_pt1 | contig 36660 bp, 25 predicted proteins | sample Colum_Law_RepC_8_2_FD_188435 | JGI IMG/M metagenome (GOLD analysis project Ga0255095, IMG submission 188435) | Freshwater microbial communities from Columbia River, Oregon, United States - Colum_Law_RepC_8d | ecosystem: Environmental > Aquatic > Freshwater > River | place: USA: Oregon...
GTGCTGTTTGGTCTGTTTACCCTCGGCCGTTACTTCTGGCTCAGTTCTGTCCCGGAAGGCTGGACAACACTGGCCTTGCTGCTGTGTTTTCTCGGAGGCCTCGGGTTTGCCAACCTCGGGATCATCGGCTTGTATCTCGGCATGGTTTTCGAAGAAGTCAAACGCCGTCCGCTGTACGTGGTACGGCAGACGCTGCGCCCTGGCGACTCGCAACTGGCGCATGGGATTTCGGCAGGAGATATGCTGTGAAGTCGCCTTTGCCACTCGCGCTCATCGGCGGTTCTCTGCAGTCGGCTGTGGGGCGAACACACCACATTGCCACCCGCATGGACAACCGCTGGAGAATTGTCTGCGGCTCCTTCAGTCGGTCTCCGCAGCTCTGCAGTGAAACAGCCGATGCGCTGTCGCTGCCGCCATCGGCTGCATTCACAGACTACCACGCCATGCTGGACAACTTTGCCGGTCGGCTGGCAGCCGTCTGTGTGCTGGTGCCCACGCCGCAGCACGCGGATATCATCTGTGACGTGCTGCAGGCCGGTATTCCGGTGATCAGTGAAAAATCGCTCGCCTGCTCGCCTGCGGAAGTGGAACGCATTATCGCCGTCCGCGATGCCACTCAGGGAAAACTGGCTGTTACCTTCAACTACTCAGGTTACCCCGCCATTCGCGAGCTGCGACAGATGGTCGCCGAAGGTCGCCTCGGGAATCTGGTGCACGTCGCCGCAGAAATGCCCCAGGAAGGGTTCATTCGCTGGGCCGGCAGACCCTTCCAGTTGCCGCAGCCCCAGGCGTGGCGACTGACGGATGGCCACCTGCCCACCGTATCCCTCGATCTGGGCGTGCACCTGCATCACCTGATTGGATTTGTGACCGGTCAGCACCCGATCAGCGTCACCGCCTGTCAGTACTCAAAGGGACACTTCACGGAAGTGGTGGACAGCGTGCATGCCATGGCTCGTTACACCGATTCACTGTCCGTGGACCTGTGGTATGGGAAGTGCTTCCTTGGTTGTGCCAACGGTCTGCGAATTCGTGTCTTCGGGACGGAAGGCAGTGCGGAATGGCTGCAGATGCAGCCCGAGGTACTGCAGCTCAGTGATCGCTGCGGCCGCATTCAGTTGCTGACTCGCAGCTCCATGGATGCCGAAGTCTGCGGACAGGACCGCTATGCCCGCTTCAAGCCCGGACATCCCGACGGTTTCCTCGAGGCTTTTGCAAATTATTACTCCGACATCGCAGACTGGCTCCGGCCCCGCTCCGAACTCGATGGACGTATTGCTCAGGACAGTATTGCCAGTGCCGAAATGGCCCTCGAGGGCCTGCAGATGATGGAAGCCATCGCCGAATCTGCACGCTGCGGTCTGTGGGTCGAACTGGGTCGGCATGCCTATGCAGTCTGACTCTGCGACAGCATCAGTCGGCCGAATGCGGTTCCACGGAGTACCGTCATGGAGCACTGTGCAGGACTTCCTGCAGCATCCGGAACGCCGATACCTGTTCGGCGCGACAGCGGCTGCGGCCGCGATTTGTCGCGAACTGCCCATTGCCGCGATCGTGGACGACCACTGTTCACACTCCGTGCTCGGCAATGTCCCCGTGATCAGGCTCTCGCAGGCACCCCCGGACAGCCTCGTGGTCGCCACGCAACTGGGGCGGCCAGCATCGGCTGCCACAGCCCTGACCGCCGCCGGACTGCAGCACTGTGACTTTTTCAGCTTTAGCCGCTACTCCGGACTGCTATTGCCGGCAGTTCGCTTCTGGTCCGGATTTACGGACCAGACTGCGGCACATCTGAGGGAACTGGCCGCGCTGCGGTCTCGCCTCGCTGATTCACTGTCTGTGGAGGTGCTTGATCGACTGGTCCAGTTCCGCCTGCACGCCGACGTATCCGCTCTGCAGGGTTTTACTGATCGGCAGGCACAGCAGTATTTTGAGGATTTCCTTGAACTGCGTCAGAATGGTGAAGTCTTTGCCGATGTCGGTGGGTACGACGGTGCCACCACGGCTCAGTTTCTGCAGGTTTGTCCCGGAGCGGCACACTCGTGGTGTTTTGAACCGCACCCGCAGAATCTGCAGCAGATCGAAGCACGATTTCACAATGACCACCGGGTCCATGTCGTTGGCTGCGCCCTTGGCGAACACGCAGCGACAGCGACGCTGGAAGGCCACGGCAGTGTGGCTGCCATCTCGGCCCACGGCACGCTGACAATTCCCGTCCGCACACTGGACTCCATGCAGTTGCCGGATCTGACATGGGTGAAGATGGATATCGAAGGCAGTGAAGTCAGCGCTTTGCAGGGCAGTGTGGGGACCATTTCCCGATACCGGCCGCGCCTGGCGATTTGTGTCTATCACCTCGCCAGCGATCTCTGGCAGATTCCCCGTCTCGTCCTGAATATCGATTCTCGTTACGCTATCTATCTGCGGCATTACACCGAGGGTGTTGTCGAAACCGTTATGTATTTTGTGCCACTGAAATGACTCGACTGCTGATCGCCGGTGGCGGACATTCGGACGTGCCTCTGATACAGGCCGCCAGAAATCTTGGCTGGACTGTGGCCACAGCCGGGAATCGCCCGAATGAACCCGGTCACCGCTACAGCCATTTGTTTCTGCACTGCGATTACTCTGATCCGCAGGCCGTGCTGGCTGCAGCGCGTCAGTTTCGCGCAGATGCCGTCTGCGCGTGCTGCAACGACTTTTCCGCAGTCTCCTGTGCCTTTGTCGCAGCCCAACTGCAACTGCCAGGTCACGATTCGCCTGAGATCTGCGGTATCATTCATCACAAGGATCGCTGGCGGCAGTTTTCCAGGCAGGTCGGGTTACCCGGTCCGCGGGCCGTCGGCTGCACCGATGTGTCAGGTGTCACGGCAGCCGTCACAGAGCTGGGTCTGCCCGTGATCGTCAAACCTGTTGATCTCACCGGCGGCAAGGGCATCCAGACCGCACACACGCTTGATGCGGCCATCGCTGCGGCTCAGGCAGCGCTGGCCGCATCACGAGCAGGACGGATTGTGGTCGAAGAATTTGTGACGGGGACTCGGCACGGCCTGACCTGCATGCTGCAGGGACAGCAGGTTGTGTTCAGCTTCGCCGATGACGAGTATTACCACCTGAGTCCCTACCGGGTGTCGGCGGCCAGTTCCATCACGTCCTGCACACCGGAAACGCTGGCCGAAGTGCTGCAGGCAGTTCAGCACACGGCGACGCAGCTGCAACTGCAGGACGGGATCTTTCATCTGCAGTTCATTCGACGATCGGACGGGCGCCCCGCCATCCTCGACGTCTGCCGACGGGCTCCCGGAGACCTCTACGTGGATCTGGTGCGACATGCAACCACAGTGCCTTATGCTGAGTTGATTGTCAAAGCAGCAGCCGGGTTGCCATTCTACATACCTCGGACGCTGCCGCCACAGCGGTGTATCACGCGGCACTGCCTGATGGCGGATCACTGTGGCATACTGCAGGAAATCCAGTTTGACGCCGAAATCGAGCCCCGCATTTTTGATCGCACGATCTGGGGGAAACCCGGGGAACCTGTGACGGACCCCGGACTGCAGAAATTCGGCATTGTTTTTGTCGACCACGGCAGTGTCCAGCAGCTGCGCAGCGAAGCACCACGACTGCAGCAATTGCTGCGGTGCCACGTGACCTGATCATCCACCCCGACGGACATCAACAGCCCGCCTCACCCCGGAAATCACATGACTCAACCTGTTACCATTCCCGTCATTCGACCGCGCAGGCTGTTTCAGGCAGTCGAGCAGCAGTGGCCCGGACAAAATGTTGAAATCTCGATGCTGATGCCATCCAGTGGTATCGGCAGTCTGTTCACACTGGAAAGTGCCCTCGTGGCCGCCCTGCTGAAAATCACCAGTGCAGAGAACATCTTTGAATTCGGCACATTTCATGGCTCCACCACCGTGATGCTGGCTGCCAACAGCGGGCCCCGTGCTCGCATCACCTCACTGGATCTGCCGCAGCAGCAGATTGTCGCAGACAATCCTGCCGGGCTGAATCTGGCCGATGCCGATCAGAATGACCAGTTTCTCAGACTGATGTATCGCGATCGCGGGCCCTTTTGTGTCAGTCAGGCACGTCCGGAACTGCAGCAGAAGATTCGGCTGATCGTCGCGGACAGTCGTGCATTCTGCCCCGTAACAGCCGGGCTGGCAGGCTCGCAGGACCTCGTCCTCGTCGATGGTGGTCACGATTTTGAAACGGAAATGAATGATTCACTCAAAGCCTTTCAACTGGCCAAACCGGACAGTGTGATCATCTGGCACGACTACGGGTCGGCCATCCATACCGACGTAGCCCGCTGTCTGCAGGAACTTGCCACCAACCATCAACTGGTGGCGATCGGCAGCACGATGCTGTGCCTGTGCCTGCAGGGGCGATTTGCCCGGCTCGGCCTCGCTGACGGCTGATTCGAAAAAGGTGCACTGTGCAGCAGCCAACCCATGATCAGTGGTATCGCAGTCCGATACCGTCTGAGGAACTGAAGTTACTGCATCGCCGCAGTGACGTGCAGGCGTGGTGCCGCATGATTGGACACCTGACAGCGCTGGTGATCAGTGGTGCGGCGTTCTGGTTCTGTACGCTGGAACACCGCTGGATTCCGGCATGCATCATACTGCTGTGGCACGGCATGGTGTTTTCGTTTCTGGGATATGCCGGCGCGTGTCACGAGCTGTCTCACGGTACCGTGTTTCGCAGTCGTCGCCTGAATCAGTTCTGGCTGAATCTGCTGTCGTTCCTGGTCTGGACAAATCAATCGTGGTTTGTGCGATCACATCGGCTGCACCATCGGCACACACTGCAGTCGGGGCTGGATTGTGAAGTGCCGACGACACACTGTCTGACAGCCAGACAACTGGTACTGCGTGGTGTACTGGACCCGCGACGATTGTGGCGGACCGTACGAACGCAATGGCTCAATGCACGTGGCGTATTTCCACGTGTTGCCTGCACCCACGTGCTGCCCGAGCATGATCTGGCGGGGCGACTGGAAGTACAAAGCACGGCCCGCGTCATACTGGGCGGGCATGCGGCACTGCTGGCCGTGTTTCTGCTGACCGGATCGTGGCAACTGGTGCTGCTGATCAGTCTGGCATCCTTTATCGGGAATGGGCCTTCGATCCTGCTGGCCTCTGCACAACACTGCGGTCGATCCACAGCCACGCTGGACTTTCGAGACAACAGCCGCACAGTACTGTTACCGGCGTGGCTCTCATTTTTCTACTGGAACATGAATTACCATGTCGAGCACCACATGTACCCTGGCGTACCGTGCTACCGCCTGCCAGCACTGCGGACCCTGCTGGCGGACGATCTGCCCGCGGCCACAGTGGGAGTCACCGGAGTACTGGAGGAATTTCGTCGCGACCAAACCCGCAGCTGCTGACACGCAGGCAAGAACGCAGCCCGGGCATTCCTGACGCCGAGGACAAAAGGTAGCCCGAGCATTCCTGCTCGGCCCCATCCCCTGAAAAACACTGGGGATTTCAAGGATGACGAGAAGTTCGTGCCCGGGCTAAAGCCCAGACTACGGTTTTTGTCCTCGGCGTCATTCGTGCCCGGCCCATCCCCCCAAAAAACACCGCGTTCTTTGACCGTGGGAGCCGTTTTGATGCCGCCGACCCCTTTTTACCCCGGTCGTACTCATACTCGAGAACGACTCCGTGGACGTGGGCGGAGTCCTGCATGATGCTGCAACAATGGAAGCGAGGAACGCAAACGGTGACCTGCAATCCATTACGATTACAAATCGGGCATGAAGCAGAACGGTTAGAAGTTTTTTTGGCGAATCATTTCCGCCCGAAATCGGTCCTCTTGCCCCGATGACTGACCAATTACGACCGTTCCATTCGAGGTTCAAATAACGTTCCCCCGGACGTGCCTGTTGGGAAGACTCAATGAATATGGATCTGTATTTTTCTGCGGACCAGTATGGGGGCATGAATTGTGGGATCAGAGCATTTAATTCTGCGGTGAGGCCGTCATCGCGTCCCGGCTCGCCGGAAGTGTCGTGCTGTCAGCGACACGGACACCCGGAATCGAAAAATGTGGGATTGCGGTTATCCCTGCTTCGTCCGTATTCATCAACTGTTCTCAGATGCAACTGACTATTTTGCTTTGGCTGTACCCTCTACGGTCTCTCTGGACTTGGACTGATTCATGATTGCCCTCATCACCGGCATCACCGGGCAGGACGGTTCCTACCTTGCCGAACTGCTGCTGAACAAAGGATATCAGGTCCACGGAATCGTGCGTCGCAGCAGTTCGCTGGAACGCATTCGGCTCAGCAGTCTGTATCAGGACCCGCAGATTTACGGTTCAAGACTGCATCTGCACTATGCCGACCTGACGGATACCACCACAATTCGGCGGGTTGTGATGCAGGTTCAGCCGACAGAATTCTATCATCTGGCCGGTCAGAGCCATGTAGGGTTGAGCTTCGAGATTCCGGAAAGTACCTGCGAACTGACGGCCATGGCCACTCTGCGAATTATGGAGATTCTGCGCGACCTGCCGCAGCCGCCGCGATTTCTGCACGCCAGCAGCCGTGAAATCTTCGGCACTCCGACCGTTTCTCCGCAGGATGAACAGACCCCCGTGAATCCCAACTCCCCCTACGGGTGTGCCAAGGCCTTTGCCACTCAGATGACTCGCATTTATCGTGAAAGTCACGGACTGTTCTTCTGCAATGCCATCTGTTACAACCATGAGAGCCCGCGTCGCGGAGAAAACTTTGTGACTCGGAAAGTCACTCTGGCCGCCGCCCGGATCAAAGCCGGGCTGCAGAAGTCACTCACATTGGGTGATCTGGACGCCCAGCGTGACTGGGGATATGCGGCCGATTTTGTTGCCGGCATGTGGCAGATTCTGCAGCATCCGGTACCTGACGATTATGTTCTGGCCACCGGCCAATCGCATTCCATCAGGCAACTGCTGCAGATTGCCTTTTCGCATGTCGGCCTTGACTGGCAGCGGCATGTCGAGGTTGACCAGCGTTTTCTTCGCCCGGCAGATCCTCAGGCGCTGTTGGGGAATCCGCAGAAGGCACGCCAGGTGCTCGACTGGCAGCCGAGTATTTCGTTTGAGCAGATGGTCAGAGTGATGGTGGATTGCGATCTGCGAACTGTAATGCAGAATCGCTCACGACCCGGTGAAACGGCAGATTAAGGACCCCGTGATGGACGCTTCGGAACCGGCCGCGAGCCGAAAAAAACGTGAACCGAGAATGTTTGTGGTGCTGAGTGTGATGTTGCTGACCATGATTGCCAGCAAGTATCTGCTGCCATCCGGTCGAGTTGGCCAGATACCCGGGCCATCACGCGGTGATATCGTGCTGACAGCGGATGACCTGCCAGACAGCCTCGCCGGTTGGGAAAAACAGGCCTTCTTTCCGGCTGCCGATCCAATGCTGGTGGCGAATGTGGAATCGTGGTGGGTGCACTCCTGGAATTATTCAAAGAATGGCCGCAATTGCCTCGTCACCATGGATCAGGCACAGTGGGTCGCATGGCATGAACTGTCTGCCTGCTATGTGGCAAATGGCTGGGCTCAGGGTGATCGACATGTTTACGAGGTACGGGACAGGCACGGGGAAATCTGGCACATCGTGACCGTGGATTATCAGAAAGTCGGCGTTGGTCGTGGTTTGCTGATCTTTTCTGAATTTGGCTCCGATGGAACGCCCATGGAGGCTCAGTATCTTGGGCAGCCGTTTGAACCTTATGATCTGGAAAAGGGTGCGGTCAGCAACGGTCAGTCCTCGATCAAGCCGGCGGATCGCTGGCGCCGTCAGGAACATCCTCGCGTGCACCAATGCCAGGTCTTCTACAGTTATTCGGGGGATCTGGACCCGGTAACACGAGCCGATCTGATTCGTCTGCATGCTGCCAGTCGCGAAGTCTTTCGAGACCGCTGGAACGAGCATTCGAAGAAGTCTGCAGGGTAGCTTTCTTACACGGTGTGAAGAGTGCCGGTCGCGATCCCCTGTGAAGCAGGAATACCAACGAGCTACAGCACCCATTGATGATGAGTCCGCCTCGCAGAAGTTTCTGCCGGGTCATGCCGGGCCCGCCCGGTGGCACGGTGTACTTTGGTCCGGGCTGTATTGGTCCTTGTTCCTGAATGAACTGATCTCAGGCCACGCTGGGTTTCCAATGGTTCAAAGACTGTCGCTGCGAAGTCTGTTGCTGCCTGCAGTGATGCCATTGCTGCTGGTCGTCCTGTTCTGGCCGCGACTGCGCGCGATGACTGGCGGAACGATCGATCAGGCATGGTACGGCCAGCACACGGCAAGGTTGCTGAACGATTCTTTGCTGCGATATTACATGCTTGATGGTCTGGCCCCGGAAGCAGCAGTGCTGAATTCCGCCGGCTGGGCAGACCCGCTCACCGCCGGCACAGCACCCGATCGTCGAGCTCCGCGACGGGCTGCCGGGCCACTGCGAGGTCAGTTTTCCGTGCAATTGGATGATCAGTCACTGCTGGCACCTGTGGCGCGACTTGAGCAGTCCTTCACGATTGAGTTCCTGATGCGGCATCATGGTCAGGGGTTTGTCACCGGGGGAAATGCCACACATAGTGGCAGCCTGATTTCCATGGGTGATGGTGTCTACTCAGGCTTCGTCTTCGCCCTCGACTTTCCCTCAAATGTCCTCTGGTTTCAGGTTGGTCAGCCTAAGCCGCAACCTGCGCTGGCAACGCGATCCATTCAGCGTATTCCTCAGTCCGTTTGGACTCATGTGGCAGGAACGTGGCAGGATGGCGAACTTTCTCTGTATGTGAACGGAATGCTCTGCGGACGCACTCGGTCATCGCTGAAATACCACGAAGTGGCCCGCAGTTCTCGACTGCGAGCCGGTTACGTAGGAAATGGTCTCGGTTCAGCCCGTTTTGATCTGCAGTATCTGGCTGTTTACCGCCGAGCGTTTTCTTCCGCGGAAGTGCTCGCTGCAGTTTATGGCCCGGAAAGTTCACAATTGACTGAGTTTTCAGAATTGCTTAAGGCCGGAGACCTGCTGACTGCAGGTCGACCGCGGCGGGCGCTGGATGTCATCAGTCGCCACCCTCGGGATGCAGAGCCGAGGATACTGGGTTCAGCAATCCGTTATCGTCGGGCCGAGTGTTTGCGGGAACTCGGGCAGCACCAGCAGGCGGAAGAAGCCTTTGGCAGTCTGGCGTGGCAGGACAGTCCGATTGCGATTGGTGAGCAGGCGGCATCAGAACAACTGGCCCTGCAGGCCGGGGTCATTCAGCCGTCTATGGCGGAGTCAGACGAGTTGCCTTCCGCGCCCCGGAACACCAGTACGACAACCCTGACGCCAGTGGACGTGACTCGCCGGTTTCTGCGGCAGTTGGAGCTGCGTCGTGTGCTTGTCTGGAAGGAGCAGTATTGCTCGCAGATTTTACCGAAGCTGCAATCTGCCTGTAGTTCCTGCCACACCGCTCGTCAGTCATTCGGTCTGCCACTGACGATTCTGACAGACGGTGACGAAGCCGCGTTCGCCGGGATCGACTTTTGGCAATCCGTCAGCCAAAAGCTGGATCAGCGAAGGCACGATCCGTCGCACTGCGAACTCCGGGAGGAACTCTGTCAGTCGCTGCAGCACTGGATTGCAGCCGCGCCCGTGGCCGGACTTGGAGAACAGTTTTCCGAAGATGCTGATGGGACGCGATATTTCGACCTCGGCTGGACTGCAGGGTCTGGAAACGGTCGCAGGTTGACGCGATTGGAACTGCAGCATGCCGTGCGCGACCTGCTGGGCATTGAACTGACGGACGATCAGTTACCACCATCTGATGGCTCCGGGGGGGAAGGCTTTGATACAAATGCATCCACTCTGATCACTTCAGGTCCATGGCTGAATCTCTGGCTGAGGACATTGCAGAAGGTCAGCCTGCAGTTCGTGCTGCAGCAGTTGGAACGGTCTGAAAACGATCCGTCGCCGGCTCTGTTCGATGCGGAAAGACTGCAGGGCGCTGCGACCTTGGATCAGCAGTTGGCGCTGATCCGACCCGGGCTGGCACAATTCCTGCGTCAGGCGTGGCGACGTCCTCCACAGTCTGCAGAAATCGAGCAGATTCTGGGGTATTTCCGGGAGTGTCGGCAGTCTGATTCGTCGCTGGAGGACTCCCTCGCACAATGCCTGACTCGAATACTGCTGTCACCGCGGTTTTTGCTGGTGCTCGAACCGGAACCCGATCAGCCCGGGAGGTACCGGCTTGATGATTTCCAGTACGCCACTCGCCTCGCTTTGTTTTTGTGGTCTTCAATTCCCGACCACGCCCTGCTGGAGGCCGCGGCTGCTGGTGAGTTGCGATCTCGGGCGGGAGTCCTGCGTCAGGTTCGTCGCATGCTGGCCGATTCCCGATCGCTTGCTCTCGGACGCAGTTTCGCAATTCAGTGGCTGGGATTGCAGCAGATGGAAGTGCAGCATCCCGATCAGTCACTGTATCCTGACTTCAATCCGCAGATTTCTGCACTGATGAAGGAACAGGCCGCTCGCACAGTGTGGCGAGTTTTCTCGGAACGACGGTCGCTTGGAGAGTTGCTGGCCTCCGATGCTGTACTTGTCAATGGCAGGCTGGCGCAATGGTATGGACTGCCGTTACCCCACGATGCGGATTGGCAGCCGGTCAGGATCACCGCCGATAGCGGGGCTGGTATACTGGCCCTCGGGGCCGTGCATGTTCTTACCTCATATCCTCGTCGAACAAGTCCGGTACTGCGAGGACGATGGTTGCTGGAAACACTGCTGGGGGAAACTGTTGAGCCACCACCTCCCGGCGTACCGACACTGAGGGAGAGTTCGTCACAACACGGGTCATTAAAGGAGCAGATGGAGCAGCATCGGGAAGATCCCGACTGCATCGGTTGCCATCGTTTAATGGACCCGCTGGGGTTTGCCCTCGAAAACTACGATCCAGTGGGCCGATTCCGGACCATGGATGGTGAGTTCCCGGTCGATGCCAGTGGTGAACTTCCCGATGGAACTCGCGTGACAGGGCTGCCGGGACTGATCTCTGTGCTGCAGCAATCGCAGCGGCACCAGCAGTTTGTGCGGCTGTTCAGCCGGCGAATGCTCGGGTATGCTCTGGGAAGAGAGCTGGATCACTTTGACGACAGCGTGATCGACTACTGTGTTGAGCGTCTGGGGCAGTCCGGCGATTCCGCTGCGGTGCTGCTGGAAGAAATCTCAGTCAGTGCACCGTTTCGCAGTCGCTATGCGGTCGGTGATGGTCGCACACTTCTGAAGAACTCCGCATTATGAATACTCGCAGAAGGTTCCTGCAGGGCACCGGGGTCAGTCTTTCACTGCCGTGGTTCGAATCACTGGTCTGTGGCTCGAGCCCCCGTCAGTCGCGTCCGCCACTGCGTGCTGCGTTCCTGCACTTTCCCAACGGTGCGTGGATGGATGACTGGACGCCTGCACAAACAGGTCCTGACTATACGCTCAGCCCAATCCTGCAGCCATTGGCCGCAGTGCAGAATGAAGTACTGGTGCTGACCGGTCTGGACAAGGCAAATAGTCGTCCGGGTGAGGCACACCTGGCGTCGACAGCCAATTTTCTTACCGGAATGTCAGTACGGCCAACGACGGGACGTGATATCGGTGTCGGGGGCGTGTCACTGGATCAATACCTTGCAGGAAGCTTCGTCGGAAAAACACTTGTGCCATCGCTTGTGCTTTCCTGCGAACCGGTTCGCACTGGTGTCGATCGGATCGTGAATTGGACGCTGCTTTACAGCTCACTCATTTCGTGGGAGACTGCTGAACGTCCGGTGATGCCGGAGACCAATCCCCGATCGGCCTTCGATGGACTCTTCAATCTGAGTGCCGCCGATGCTGGCCGGTCCGTGGGAAAGCAACGACTGCTGGATCTTGTGCTCGAAGATGCTCGCAGCCTGCGGCCGCGTCTGGGACGCGACGATCGCACACGCCTCGATCAATACCTTGATTCCGTCGAGTCGATTGAAAATCGCGTGCGTTACAGCGAATCTGCGATTGGCTCTGCGGATCAGGCTTCACTCTGGATGCCCTCAATTCAGGATCGTGAACGTTTTCTGCAGAAAGGTCCATTGTCATACCCGGAGAGACTCAGATTAATGCTTGATCTGCTGGTACTTGCATTTCGGGGCGATGCCACTCGAGTTGTCTCAATGATGCTCGCAAATGATGCGACAATCCAGACATTCGAATTCATTGGTGTTCCGTATGCAGCACACCAGGTCTCTCATCATCAGGGCAATGCAGAACTGATCGACCGATACCGTCGCATCACCATCTGGTATGTACAGCAGTTTGCTGCTCTGGTGACCGCGTTGCGCGAGATTCCTGAGGGTGACGGGAACCTGCTGGATCACTGCCTGCTGCTGTTCGGCTCCGGGCTTTCTGATGGGAATCGTCACGACCACATGAACCTTCCTGTTCTGATGGCCGGGCGTGGTGGCGGTACTGTCCCCGTCGGCCAACACCTGCGGTTTACCGGTGATAACACGCCTCTGTGCAACCTGCACTGCTCTGTCCTGAATGCGATGGGTATCCCGGCCGAACATTTTGGTGACAGCAACGGACGCATTTTCTGAAGCCCGGCCCCCGAAATCGTGTTTTTCAATCATTCGAGTGTCGTTTTTTACCTCGGCATCATTGATGTTACTGAGATTTCGTGATTCCCAAGCACTGCTGCTCCTGCTGCCACTTTTGACAGTGGCAGTCTGGATCGGCAGCCGCGTATCCCGAATTCCCGCAGGACTGCTTGAACGGAATTCCACTGCGTGGCAGCAGGCTGCCCGCTTCCGCAGCACCCATCCGCATCTGGTGCGCTGGTCATTGCTGACGACCGAAATGGATCGCAGTGGCCCGGTGAATGTGGCCGACACCCCGGCCACCATCACGTGGAACTCGACAGCCACGGCACTGCAGACGGTGGCTGCCCACGAGCCCGCACTGGCGGCTGTGTCCATAGATCAGCAACCGCTGGAATCTCGCCCTTTCAGTGCAACCGCCGGATTCACCTTCGAGATGTGGTTTCGCTGGCACGATCGCGGTTCTGTCGTCGGGGCAAACAACAGCGGCGCGGGAACACTCGTGGCACTCGGAGACGGTGTCCATGACGGATTTGCTCTCTCGATTGCGTTCCCGGCCGGTATCATCAGTTACAGTCTGGGTCGGCCCGTACCCAAAGGGGGTGTCAGCATTGTCAGCATGACTCGTACACCGCCCTCCATCTGGACACACCTCGCGGTCGTTCAACACTCCGAAGGTATGCTGCTGTACGTAAATGGCGCACTGGCTGCATCCGCCAGATCGCCCGTCGCAGTCACTCAGCCAGCCGGCTTCCGCAAACTGCGGATCGGCTATGCGGGCAATGGAGACAGTTCTGTGCGGATGGACGTTGCGGAATGGGCTGCCTATACGCAACCACTCTCGGCCAGCCAGATCAGTCTGCTCGCTCAATCCGAGGTTCATCCTCTGTCTGAGGTCTTTTCAAAGGCCCGCGCAGCCCTGTGTGCCGGTGACGCAGAACAGTGCCTCGCATTACTGCAGCAGATTCCCGAGGAGAGTTCCCTTGCCGTTGCAGCCCGCTTCACTGCAGCAGAGTGCTTCCGCGAACTGCAGAAATGGGACGATGCTCTGCAGATGTTCCTGCAGGTCCGGCAGTTGCCTGTTCCCGACGCACAGCCATGGCAGAAACTGGCGGAGCTGGAAGCTCTTGCCCTGCAGGCCGGCGAACGCCGCAGTTCGTCACTGCTGGCCCGCCGTTCGCAGCAGGTCAACGCAGTGGATGTATCCGCCGGTGCCGGTGCCAACTCGGGCTTCGCCGCGGCACTGCAGCGCTGGCAGCAGGCCGCGACAGTCCAGCAGCGACAACCCCTGACACTGCAGTACGTGCAGTCCATTGCACCTGTACTGCAGGCGCATTGTCGAGACTGTCATGAGCAGTCACCGTGGCTGTCCCCCACCATCCACACTCAGCCCCTCCAACTGCTCGCCCGGAAGCTCTGGCTGCCCGTCCGCAGTGAGCTGGAATCCCGTCGCATGCCACCCGCGGGCTGCCCCGAACTGCTGATCGCCCACCGTCGGCGAATTCTCCACTGGATCAGTGAACTGCCTGCACCTGATCCCTGTGATCAGCAACTGACGGACGCACGACGACACTCGATCTCACCGATCGCGGCTGTCGGACGTCGTCTGACACGGACGGAATTCTGTAATGCCATTCAGCAACTGCTGGGGGTCATACCACGCGCCGATCTGCTGCCACCCCCGGAAGCCGCTGGTGGGGAGGGATTCGACACGGCGGCGGGAACATTGATTATGTCCTCGTCCACAGCAGAATTGTTTCAAGCGTGCGTCGAAGATTGCGTCCAGCGCTGCCTGCAACCGGACTCTGACAACCCAGTTTCACCCGAATCCACAGCGGATCAGCCCGCCGAACTGATCCGCCAAATGCAGATGCCACCGCGCGCCGGCAACCCGGCGCTCCAGAAATGGATCCGACTCGCATGGCGACGAACTCCCACGGCTGCAGAATTGCAGCGACTGGAAACACTGCTGCAGGATGCCCTGAATGATGGTGTTTCCCCGGCGGAAATGCTGACAGAGGTGCTGACCGCCGTACTGCTGTCACCCTCTTTTCTCTATGTGCTGGAAATTCCTCCGCACTCGCAGACCGGCTTTCGCATCTCGCAGCACGAACTGGCAACTCGCCTCGCGTTGTTTCTCTGGTCGGCACTGCCTGATCAACAGTTGCTGGATGCCGCCGATCAGGGAGGGCTGTCAAATGACAGACAATTGACGCTGCAGATCCGGCGCATGCTGCAGCATCCCCGGGCTTCCAGTCTGGGAACCAGCTTCGGCCTGCAGTGGCTGGGGCTGGATCAGCTTCCCAGAGCTCAAAAAGACCCCACTGTTTATCCCCGGTATTCCCCGCAGATTGCATCGCTGATGCAGCAAGAAGCCGCATTGCTGGTCAGTTCGGTCCTCCGCAACGATCGACCGCTGGAGGAACTGATTGCTGCAGACTATGTCTGGGTTAATCAGCAACTGGCCGACTACTACGGCCTTAATCCTGTCGAACCGCTGACAGACTGGCAGCGGCTGACAGTCCCTGATGGGGCACGCGGGGGCCTGCTGGCACTGGGCGCCGTGATGGTCGCCACATCCACACCGACACGCACCAGTCCCGTGCTGCGCGGCCGCTGGGTGCTTGACAGAATCCTTGGACAACGCGTCCTGCCCGCACCCGCCGACGTTCCAGCCTTCGAACAGACTGCAAAATCACACCCCCAACTGACGCTCAGACAGCAGTTGGAACAGCATCGATCCAGTCCCAGCTGCCGAGCCTGCCACGAAATGATGGATTCCCTGGGATTTGCCCTCGAAGAACTGGATCCTGTCGGTCGCAGACGGGACAATATCGCAGGACAGCCGATCGATGCGGCCGCTGTTTTGCCCGACGGCACGCAGATCGTCGGATTGGCGGGACTGCGACAGGCGGTACTGCAGCGACGTAACCAATGGTTGCCGCATCTTGTCAGAAAAATGACCGGTTACGCTGCCGGACGCGAACTGTTCAATTCGGAAGAATGTCTGCTTGAGGAAATTGTGCAGCAAACGGAAAAAGACGGAGCCACGGGCGTCGCACTGGTCACCAGTATTGTTTCCAGCAGTATTTTTCAGTGGCGACGATTAAGCTCCGCAGCAGAAACGGTGGGCGTGCCATGACAATCGGTTTCGGCAACAGCCGCCGACACTTTCTCCGCGCTGCCGGACTTGCCCTGCCCCTGCCATGGCTCCCATCGCTGTCGTGGCAAGCCTTTGCCGCGGAAACCCTCGAAAAGCCCCCACTGAGGACGGCGTTTCTGCACTTTCCCAACGGGGCGTGGATGCCAGACTGGACCCCGGCAGATCAGGGCGACCAGTTGATCCTCAGTACTTCGCTGCAGCCACTGCAGCCGCTGCTGCCACTCGTCACTGTGTTCTCCGGACTGGACAAACCACACAGTCGGACACCCGATGGGCACGCTCATAAGACTGCCAATTTTCTGACCGGTATGCCCGTCAATTCCACAACCGGACGGGATTTCAGCGCTGGTGGAGTGTCCGTGGATCAGCAGATTGCCCAGCACCTTCACGGGCAGACTCCACTGCACAGTCTGGTACTGGGGGTCGAACCCATTGCCGGGGGGATTGATCCGGCCAATGGCGTCACACTGCTCTATGGCAGCTGCATTTCATGGCAATCTGCCGGGCGTCCGGTGTTGCCGCAGGTCTCGCCCGAATCGGTGTTTGACCGCTTGTTTGGACGCTCGCCTGCAGACGTCGGTCGTACGTCATCCCGCAGACTGCTCAATTTCGTACTTGAAGACGCTCGCTCGATCAGTCGTCGACTGGGACGGGATGACCAGATGAAGCTGCAGGAATACCTCGAAGCTGTGGATTCGATGGAATCGCGAGTGCGTTTCCTGAATCAGCATCCACAGCATCCACTGCTGCAGTTTGCCCAGTCCGCCCGGCCACAGCGCCCCGAGACGCCCGAAGACTTTCATCAGCACCTGTCCGTCATGCTGGATCTGCTGGTGCTTGCCTTCCGCTGTGATGCCGTTCGAACGGCCAGTGTGATGCTGGCCAACGACACGTCGCAGCAGATCTTTCCCTTCGAGAATGGCTGGACCGAACCGCATCATTCAGTGTCACATCATCAGGCTGATCCACAGAGAATTCGACAGTACCAGCACATTAACCGCTGGTATGTGCAGCAGTTCGCCGCGCTGGCACGCCGGTTGGATCAGATCCCGGAAGGTCCGGGGACCCTGCTGGACAGTTGCCTGCTGCTGCTGGGGTCGGGCATGGCGGACGGAAACGGGCATGTACCCGACGACCTGCCCATCGTGCTGCTGACCGGGCGCGCGACGGGTCTTATCGGCGGTCGCCACGGACTCTATGCCGACCGTACAGTCCCGCTGTGCAACCTCTACCTTTCGATCCTGCAGAAACTGGGCCTGCCGGCAACCTCCTTCGGTGACAGTGACGGAACCCTGTTCTGATCTTCCACCACGTCCGGATGGTCCTTTCCCACAACCCTATTCGGAAGGACGAGACTGACGCCGAGGACAAAAGGTAGCCCGAGCATTCCTGCTCAGCACCGTACCGCAATAACACCCGGGAATTCAGTGATGACCAGAAGTACGTGCCCGGGCTAAAGCCCAGACTACCGCTTTTGTACGCTGCCGTCTGCAATACCCGCCCCACCAACGCCCACGTTTCCGTGTGTTCCGTTTGTTCCGTGGTTGAAAAAACGTTACTCGCCCCGGCAACTGCCATCAGCGATTCTTTTTCGTGTGTTTCGTGTCTTTCGTGGTTCAGGAATCCCCCGTCCCTCTCTGTCACAGCCGCTGCTGATCTCTTAACGACGTTGAACGGAGTGAGCAGGTGTCCGGGCAGGAATGCCCGGACTACCTTTGCTGTCCTCGTTGTCGGTAAAATCCGAACTCCCAACGCCCACGTTTCCGCGTGTTCCCCGTCCTCCGTGGTGGAAAAACCACTTCACCGCCCCGGCCATCATTCTGTATGAACCGTCGGCAGCACTCCCCGCCTTCCTCGTTCACCTCGGGGCCATGCAGCGACTGTGAATGTGCACCGCTGCCAGCGAAAAGCACACAGCAGCAAATCTGCCGGATCTGCCCGATTTTCCGAACAATCCTTGTTGACCGCCGACAACAATCCGGCATTTCTTGCCGAGATTGCCAGCATTCACAGGAGATTCAAAAACTGCGTTAAACACTTTTTGACTTCACCTGCCGAAAATGGGACAAGGAAACCCACAAATTGCCCGATGACTGACCTGCCAAAGTCACCGACGGGGACGAAGTGTGCGCCCGTCACGCCGCAGAATCTGGTTTTCCCAGCATGGCAGCCAGCGGTTGATCTTTGTCGCTGGCACATGGATGGCCCTTTGGACAAAAGTCGTAGTCTGGGCTTTAGCCCGGGCACGAACTTCTCGTCATCCTTAAAATTCCCAGTGTTTTTCAGTGGATAGGGCCGAGCAGGAATGCTCGGGCTACCTTTTGTCCCCCGCGTCAAGAATGCCCGGGCTACCTTTTTGTCCACGGCGTCAGGAATGCTCGGGCTACCTCTTGTCCTCGGCGTCCTGGATACCGTAGCTGGATTGTCACACATTGACATCACGCGGATCCGAACAGACAATTTTCGCAGATCTCTTACGCTCACCGCAGGTCTGCAGAGAATCTCCCATGGCAACTCCTGAACAGAAACTCTGGGTTGAAGCGTGGCGGCGGGCCGGGCCACGGCTGCAGCAGGTTCGTGACGCTGAATTGCGAAATCTGACAGAAGAGCGAGCCGTTCTGCAGGCCGTTGCCATTTCCTGTCTGCCCGCAGGAGTTCCTTTGCGGCCTTCCAGTGGGCTTGTGGAATTTCAGCGATGGATGCAGCACATGGCCGGTCAGGCTGCGGCAGCAAGGCGGTGACTATTGCCCAAAAAACGAAGTCGCCGTCTTTCCTCTGACAAGCAGCAGACTGGGCCTGAACCGGATCTGATCAGATTGGCCGTGAAGGTCTGCCGGGTGATTCAGCGACTGAAGATTCCCGGTTGTTGCATTGGCGGGGTTGCCCTGCAGCGTTGGGGGGAGGTGCGGCAGACTGTGGATGTGGATCTCACGGTACTGGCTCCGCTCGGTACAGAAGGCCTCGTCATAGATCAACTGCTCACACAGTTTCAGCCGCGAATTTCTGAAGCTCGTCAGTTCGCGATGGAAACTCGGGTGTTATTACTGCAGTCTGACGATTACCTCGGGATCGATGTGTCATTAGGAGCTTTCCCATACGAGGTGCGGGTGATTGAAAGGTCATCGCACTGGCAGGTGTCACCTTACGGCCGGATCCGCACCTGCAGTGCAGAAGATCTGGTCGTATTGAAAGCCTTCGCCAATCGACCGCAGGACTGGATCGATATCGAACGCGTCATCGTCCGCCAGGGAGCACGACTGGATCGCCGGTTGATCCTGACTGAACTCACACCCCTCGCGGAACTCAAGGAAGACCCCGGCATCCTGCAGGATCTGCAGCAATTGCTTTCTCCGGATTGCTGACTGCTGCTCACCTCGACACACGGCACCGTGCTTCATATCAGGAAATGCACATTCAATGACGGCCGATAGTGTAGTACTGTCTGACGCTGACTGGACTGGCCGACGTGTCCTGATCACGGGCGGACTGGGATTCATCGGATCAAATCTTGCAATCCGACTGTGCGAGCTTGGGGCGATCGTCACTGTGCTGGACAGCCTCAATCCGGAATACGGCGGAAACCTCGCGAATCTGGCGGGTTACGAGCATCGCCTTCGTATTAACATTTCCGATGTCCGCGATGTTCACTCGCTCAGGATCCTTGTTAAGGATCAGCAGTATCTGTTCAATCTCGCCGGACAAACCAGTCACATGGACTCCATGCAGGATCCATTCACTGATCTGGAGATCAACTGTCGAGCTCAGTTGTCGATTCTTGAAACCTGTCGCCATGTCAATCCGGATGTGCGGCTTGTTTTTGCCAGCACTCGCCAGCTCTACGGGCGTCCTGAGTATCTGCCGGTTGACGAAAAACACCCACTCAGGCCCGTCGACGTCAATGGTATCAATAAGTTGTCAGGTGAATTCTATCATCTGCTGTATCAGCAGGTGTATGGCATTCCGGCATGTGTGCTGCGACTGACAAACACCTTCGGGCCACGCATGAGGATTCGTGATGCGCGGCAGACGTTTGTTGGTGTCTGGATCAGAAAAGTGCTTGAGGGACTTCCGTTTGAAGTCTGGGGCGGTCAGCAATTGCGGGACTTTACGTGGGTTGATGACTGTGTGGAGGTTATGCTGCGGGCCGCTACACACTCGGTCGCCATTGGCCGCTGCTTCAATGTCGGAGGGATGGCGCCGATCAGCCTGCACAGGCTGGCCCAATTGCTGATTGAGGCCAATGGAGGTGGGACGTTTGCGATTCGCGAGTTTCCGGATGACCGTCGTCGGATTGACATCGGAGACTATTACAGTGACGACCACCAGATCAGGGAACTGCTCGGCTGGCAGCCAAAGACCAGTCTGCAGACAGCCCTCCGCAGAACTCTGGATTATTTCAGTTCAAGATTGCCCCTGTACATCTGAGAATCCATGAATCTGGTTCCAGCGAACAGCCTGTCGGCCGGCTTTTTTTCAGAGCAGGCAGAACTTGAAAACGCGGCTCTGCGAGTGCTGCGCAGCGGCTGGTACATCCTCGGAACTGAAACAGAGTGTTTCGAGGAAGAATTTGCAGAATGGTTGGGAGTTCCGTTTGCCGTGGGGGTTGCAAACGGAACCGACGCACTGATGCTGGCCTTAAGGGTTTCAGGTGTAGGTGTCGGAGACGGTGTTTTCACGGTTTCGCATACTGCCGTTGCCACAGTTGCAGCGATTGAAATGCTGGGTGCAACACCGCTGCTCGTTGATGTCGACCGGCAGACGCTGACGATGTGTCCGGACAGTCTGCGCTCGGCTGTTCACTGCGCTGCTGGATACGGCATCCCGCTGAAGGCTGTCGTTCCGGTACACCTCTATGGCCATCCCTGTGACATAAAAGCGATCATGGAGGTCGCCGAGCATTTCGGTTTGCAGGTCATTGAAGACTGTTCGCAGTCTCACGGGGCGGAATTTGCAGGTCGGAAGACCGGTTCGTTCGGGCACCTGGCAGCGTTCAGCCTGTATCCGACGAAGAACCTTGGCGCATTTGGTGATGCGGGAGTGATTGCGACGGGCGATTCCGTGTTGGCAGAGCAGTTGAGAATGCTGCGGCAGTATGGATGGAAAGAACGGAATAATAGTGAAATGCCCGGGGTGAACAGCAGGCTTGATGAGCTGCAGGCTGCACTGCTGCGAGTTCGACTGAGATCTCTTGACGCACGGACGAAACGCAGGCAGTCGATTGCCCGACAGTATGAACAGCAATTCGGAATGCTTCTGCAGACGCCCGTCATCAAGCCTCACTGCAGCCATGTGTTTCATCAGTATGTCGTGCGATCAGGGGATCGTGATGGCCTGCAGCAGCGTCTGCGGGAAGCGGGGGTTGCGACTATGATTCACTACCCGAAGGCCGTGCATCAGCAGACGGCTTATGCAGGCCGCCTGCCGGTAGTTTCCAGTCTTGAAACGACGGAGTCACAGGTGCCCGGAATTCTCAGCCTCCCGATGTTTCCCGAAATGTCTGATGACATGGTGCGGCAGGTCTGTTCTGCGGTATCTGCCTGCGGCAGCAGAGTGTCCTGAGCCAGTCTGGATCGCGATCTCAATTCCGCCGGATTCAGGTGCAGTCTTCGGTATGATTCGGCAAAGACCAAAAGACCATCAAGCATGATGTCAAAGTTGCCTGTAAAAGTCATTACGCCCCATGATGGCATGGATGCATTTCGTGATGCGTTCAGCAGTCTGCTGGCGAATCGCAGGATGACTCGCGAACTGGCATGGCGGATGTTTATCCGTGACACGAGGGCCATGTTTCGGGGCAGCTTTCTGGGCTGGTTCTGGATCATCGTCCCGACGCTGGCCAACTCCCTGGTCTGGATCTTTCTCAGTGGCAGCAATGTCGTCAGTATCGAAACCGGCACTGTCCCCTACCCGTTGTTTGTGTTTGTCGGCAATCTGCTGTGGACCGCTTTCAATGGCTGCCTCGTTGGCGGTCTGGGTGTGCTTGGTGAAGCTCAGGGAGCCCTCAGTAAAGTCAGCTTCCCCCACGAGGCACTGCTGCTGGTGGTGTTCTGGAAATCGCTGCTGAATGTGGGTGTGACCCTGCTGGCACTGCCACCCTTCCTGCTGTTGTATCCGCTGACGTGGTCTCCCACAGTGCTGCTGTTTCCCCTCGGACTGGCACTCACCATGCTGTGCGGGCTCAGTCTCGGACTGATTCTGGTTCCTGTAGCAGCTCTGTTTCAGGATTTATCACGAGCGGTGCACCTGGGAATGCGGTTCGTATTCTTCCTGACTCCCGTGATTTTTCCGCTGCCGGCATCAGGACTCGCACGCACGCTGATGTTGTGGAACCCTGCGACCTCGCTGATCGTAACCAGCCGCACGTGGCTGCTTGGGGGAGAAATCGCTGATCTTCCAGCCATGGCGCTGGTGTCCGTGGCCTCGCTGCTGCTGTTGCTGCTGGGAGTGCTGGCCATGAAAGTGGCCTTGCCGCACATTATCGAGAGATCGGGTGGTGGTTAGGCGACCCCCGCGGATGCAGACGAAAGTCGCGGTAGGTAGGGTGCTTTGTGTGTTGTTACCGGCGGCTGGAACCGTGTCGCTCAGGGTGCTGAGTTGTTTCGGTCGGTGCTGGGTTGCTGACCGCAGGTAAATTCGAGGTCGCCACATGGCGACTTCAACCTCCTGAATTGAAGTTCCGATGTCGGAAGAAGTCCTGATCAAGGCGGAGCACGTCTCCAAAAAATTCTGTCGGTCGCTGCGGCGTTCGCTGGTGTATGGCGTCCAGGGGGTGTTGCACTCCCTGAACCCGTTTGCCGCTGGGCAGCAGGAGCAGGACCTTGTCCGCCCGGTGCTGGACGAGGAACTGCGACGGGATGAATTCTGGAGCCTGCGGGATGTGTCATTCGAGGTCCGTCGCGGTGAATGCCTTGGGCTGATCGGTCATAACGGTGCCGGGAAAAGCACTCTGCTGAAGATCCTGAATGGCCTGATTCGCCCTGACCGCGGGCGAGTGACCATGCGAGGTCGGGTTGGGGCAATGATCGAGCTGGGAGCAGGTTTCAATCCACTGTTGACCGGTCGCGAAAACATTTACAATCAGGCTGCCCTGCTGGGATTCAGTGCTGCCGACGCGAACTCACGGTTTGATGACATTGTGCAGTTCTCCGAAATCGAACATGCGATCGACATGCCGCTGCAGAACTACAGTTCCGGCATGAAAATCCGGCTTGGTTTTTCCGTATTTTCGCAACTGGAGCCTGACGTTCTGCTGATTGACGAAGTACTGGCGGTGGGTGATGTGGGATTCAGGATGAAGTGCCTGAACAAAATGTCAGAATTGATGAGCCGTTGCGCCGTTATCTTCGTGACTCATACGATGCCTCAGGTTTTCCGTGTTTGCAGCGAGGTTGTACTGCTGCATCGCGGTGCGGTGGCGTATCAGGGTCGGGATCTGGCGACAGGGGTGGGGCGTTACTTCGACGAATTCAATTCCGGTGAACAGACAATCTCGGGCACGGGTGAGGCTGCGGTGACTGCTTTGCGCGTCACCTGTAACGAAACGGTCGCTGCCCTGCACGAAACACTGGAGATACCGTTTGGGTCGGACGTGTCCGTCACTGTCCGGATCCAGTTGCGTTCAGGTCTGCGGCGAGGTCGGATCCAGTTGCTGCTTTGGAATGCGGAGTTACTGCCGGTTCTGGATGTCATGAATGCTGATCTGATGGGTTATGTGTTCGATGTGTCTCCAGTTGACGGTCGGGCGGACGTACAGGTGAAGTTGCCCAGACTGCTGCTGAATGCCGGGAAGTATACCGCCAGCGTTATTGTGCTTTCTGATGATCAGAAAGTGCTTTGTCGTTATGATCGCGCGTTTGAGTTGACTGTTGTGGCAGCGTGTGCCAGTGGTGCCAGCATGGTTCTGCCAGCCAGTTGGCAGTGCTTGCAGGCAGGCATTGAGAACATCGCTGGAAATCAGGAATTGATCAACACATGAAAACGATGATTCTCTGCGGCGGGCAGGGCACTCGCATGCGGGAAGAAACCGAATATCGTCCCAAGCCGCTGGTTGAGATCGGCGGGCGGCCGATCCTGTGGCATATCATGAAGATCTATGCTCACTACGGATTTGCCGACTTCGTGCTGTGCCTGGGATATCGGGGCAACATGATCAAGGAGTATTTTCTGCAGTATGAGGCCATGAATAATGACTTCACTGTTTCACTGGGGCAGCCCGAACAACTGCATTATCACGGTGAGCACGGTGAGACCGGACTCAGGGTGACCCTTGCTGACACGGGGTTGCAATCCATGACGGGTGGGCGTGTTCAGAAAGCGTCTCGTTACATTGACGACGATACGTTTCTGCTGACTTATGGTGATGGCGTCGCTGACGTCGACATCCGTCGCCTCGTTGAGTTCCATCACAGCCACGGTCGCCTCGCAACGCTCACCGCCATGCGTCCAACGTCTCGCTTCGGGATGCTCGAGCTGGATTCCGAATGCCGCGTCCAGCGATTTTCTGAGAAACCGCGAGTGGAAGGCTGGGCCAGCGCGGGGTTCTTCGTACTGAATCGGCGGGTGTTTGACTATCTCGACGGGCCGCAGTGTGTGTTCGAGCAGCAACCACTGGAGCGGTTAGCGCGTGAACAGCAATTGGTTGCTTACCAGCACGAAGGTTTCTTCTTCGCGATGGACACCTTCCGTGAATACCAGTACCTCAATGAACTGTGGGATTCCGGTCGGTCGCCGTGGAAAGTCTGGGCTTGATGTACCGTCATCTGGCTGAAACTTATGTCGGTCGTCGGGTGCTGGTCACCGGGCATACCGGGTTCAAGGGCAGCTGGTTGTGCCAGTGGCTGCTGAACCTGGGGGCCACGGTCAGTGGCTATGCCCTGCAGCCCCCGACATCGCCCGCGTTGTTTGACGCGCTGGAACTGAAGCAGCGGATGCAGGATGTGCGCGGCGATGTTCGCGATGCCGCGAAGATTCAGCAGGAGGTCCGCCGGTTTGAGCCGGAGTTCGTATTTCACCTCGCCGCTCAGCCGCTGGTCAGGTATTCCTACCAGCAACCAGTCGAAACCTATGAAACCAACGTGCTGGGGACGGTGTATTTGCTGGAGGCTTTACGGCAGTGGAATCAGCCCTGTTCCGTTGTGGTGGTGACGACCGACAAGTGTTATGAAAACCGCGAGTGGTGTTACGGTTATCGGGAAGTGGATCCGATGGGTGGGGCGGACCCGTACAGCAGCAGCAAGGGGATGGCAGAGCTTGCCGTTTCGGCGTGGCGCAGGTCGTACTGGCAGGATTGCCGGATACGGCTGGCATCGGCGAGGGCCGGGAACGTGATTGGAGGCGGTGACTGGGCGCTCGACCGGATTGTGCCGGATTGCATTCGGGCCCTGCAGGCCGGCCTGCCGGTGGACGTCAGGAATCCCGGAGCGACTCGGCCGTGGCAGCATGTGCTGGACCCGCTGGCGGGTTACTTATTGCTGGGCAGTCGCATGGACATCCGCACGGTCAGCAACACGGACGCCACTGCAGTCTGCGATGGGTTTAATTTCGGTCCGAGTGTTGAGTCCAGCCGGCCGGTCAGGGATGTTGTGGAAACTCTGATGCGGTACTTGCCAGGCAACTGGCGAAACCTGCCGAGTCAGCATGGGGTGCATGAGGCAGGATTGCTGCACCTCTGCACTGACAAGGCTCGGCATACGCTGGGATGGCGACCTGTCTGGGATTTCCAGGAGACACTGTTCAGAACAGCGGAGTGGTATCAGGAGTATGGACAGACCGGCGATGCGTCGAGTGTGGTGAATCGGCAGCTGGCCGCGTTTCAGCAGGCTGCAGTATGAAACGGGCGTTCGTCACGGGAGCATCCGGATTCATTGGTGCAGCTGTCGTAAAACGACTTCTCACGTGTGGCTGGCAGGTGGCTGTACTTCAACGCACAGTTGCACTGGGTGAGCGTCTGGGGGCAGTCGCCGGGGACTTGCGGCCGATTCTCGCCACCAGCGGGCAGGTGGCTGAATTTGCAGACGACTTTCGCGCGTGGCAGCCGGACACTGTGTTTCATCTGGGTTGGGCCGGTGTCAGCAGTGTCCACCGCAACGACGCCGCGCTGCAACTGGGGAACGTTCGATTTGCCGTTGAGTTGGCGCAGCTGTGTGCGGACTGCCGGACACCCCGTTTCATCGGGGCCGGTAGTCAGGCCGAATACGGCCCGAAGGACCTGCTGATTACGGAGTCGGAGTGTCCTACACCCACGACACTTTACGGCGCCGCCAAGTTGTCGGCCTGCGTGATGACTCAGAGAATCATGGAACTGTCCGGGTTGCACCATGCGTGGCTCCGGATTTTCTCGACCTATGGACCCGGTGACAATCCTGACTGGCTGCTGCCTTCGCTGATCCGGCAGCTATTGCAGGGGCAGCGTCCGCAACTGACGGCCTGCGAGCAGACGTGGGACTACCTGCACGTGGACGATGCGGCGGTGGCCTTTGAACGCGTTGCGGCGACGGGAGCCCGAGGAATTTTCAACCTCGCGTCCGGCATGGAGGTGCCGCTGCGCCAGATCGTGCTGCAGATTCGCGATACGATTAATCCAGCGATTGAGCTCTGCTTCGGGGCAGTCCCCTATCGACCTGATCAGGTGATGCGAATGCAGGTCTCTACCAGAAGACTACAATTGATGGCAGCATGGCAGCCGTCGACAATGCTCAGCGACGGGCTGGTTCACACGATTCAGTCGTACCGCAGTCAGATGTGAGCTGTCCGTTTGTGTCTGTGTGCACATGAAATACAGCACGACCTGCTGTCCGAATTGTGAATGAATCCCATTGAAATGTGCCGGTCGACTTCCTGGTTCATGCGAGTCTGCAGATGAACGTTTCTGAATACGTGACGGAATTCCTGCACAGAGCCGGCGTTCGTGCAGCGTTCGAATTGTCCGGTGGCATGATCATGCACCTGCTGGATGCGGTGCAGCGCGACGGAAGACTGCAGTTGGTCAATGTTTATCATGAACAGGCAGCAGCCTTTGCAGCAGATGCTGTTGGTCGCATGACCGGTGTGCCGGGGGTCGCTTTTGGTACCAGCGGGCCCGGTGCGATCAACCTGTTAACCGGCGTGGGCAGTGCCTTTTTTGATTCATCGCCCGCCGTATTCATCACCGGGCAGGTAAATCGGCATGAGCAACGAGGCAATCGAAAGATCAGGCAGTTGGGATTTCAGGAGACCGATGTCGTTGAGATGGCCACTCCGATTACGAAGTGGGCCTGTCGAATCACCGATGCCAGTCAGGTTCCTGACGCCCTGTGCCGCGCTTTTGACATCGCTGTCAGCGGACGTCCGGGGGCCGTTCTGCTGGATATCCCGATGGATGTCTTCAGATCTGCCGTGGAGGCACCGATGCGTAGTTGGGTGCACCCACAAAATGCCGACAGCGCCGTTTCGACAGGCGGTATTGCAGAATTCTGCACGCGACTCAATGAGGCGATCAGAACGGCTCAACGTCCGTTGATTCTGGCGGGCAGCGGTGTCAGGGCTGCCGGCTGCCAGACTGCTTTCCGTGAATTCTGCCGTGCTGCGGGTCTACCGGTCGTATGGTCTCTGCTGGCCTGTGACTTACTGGGGCATGCAGACAGCCACGCTGTGGGAATGATCGGCACTTACGGAAATCGCTGGGCCAATCTGGCAGTCGCGCACTCCGATCTGCTGCTTGTGTTGGGAAGTCGACTCGATATCCGACAGACAGGGGCCGACACTCAGTCATTTGCCGCCGGACGTCGCGTGTTCCATGTGGATATCGAGGCCGGTGAGATTAACAATCGAGTGCTCGGTTGTGACGGATTGCAGGCTGATCTGCGGCAGTTCCTGACGACCGCGATCAACATGGTGCAGTCCGCTCAAAACGACGACTGGCTGCAACAGATTCGCTCGCTCAGACAGCAATGGCCGGATACCTCCGAGTTATCGGGCTGTCCGGGAATCAACCCGAATGTGCTGATGCATCAGTTGTCAGCCAATCGTGCACCGGCAGCGTGGTGTGTCGATGTGGGGTTGCATCAGATGTGGGCTGCTCAATCGCTGGAGATCTCCGACTCCAGCAGGTTCCTGACCTCCGGGGGGATGGGAGCGATGGGATTTGCTCTGCCGGCGGCATTGGGAGTTGCTTTTGCGTGCGAGAAATCACAACCCGTGGTGGTGATCGCGGGCGATGGTGGGTTTCAGTTGAACATCCAGGAGTTACAGACGGTTGTGCACCACCATTTGCCGATCAAGATTGTGGTCATGAACAATCGCAGTCATGGCATGACACGGCAGTTTCAGGACACGTATTTTGGCGGTCGTTACGCTGGAACGGTCTGGGGCTATTCGACGCCATCCTTCGCTGCTGTGGCTGCGGCCTATGGACTGCGATCAGAGTGTGTGACTGACCCGCGGGAGGTGCTTTCGAGCGTCGAGAGATTCTGGGCGGATCCTTTGGAACCCTGCCTTCTGGAAGTGGCGATTGAAACCGGGGTAAACGCTTATCCCAAGCTGGCCTTTGGTCGACCGATTTCGGAAATGGAGCCTTTTGCGAAGCCGGTTGAGATGGAGGCCACCTGATGCCCGCCTCAGACCCGCCTCGCATCGACACATCTGCTCAACCGCTGCTCTCGATTTGTATTCCAACGTACAACCGGTGCAACTTTTTGAAGGTCATGCTGGAGGCCCTGCTGCCGCAGGTCAGAGAATGTGGAGGGCAGGTCGAAGTCTGGGTCCTCGATAACCACTCAACTGATGACACCGGATCTGTACTACTGCGTGCAGCAGAGATGGGGCCGTTCAATGTTCACCGGCAACCGAAAAATATTGGACCCAACCAGAATATCGTTTTCGGTCCTTCGAAACTGGCAACAGGAAAATTCAGCTGGGTTCTGGGAGACCACAATCTGCTGCGTCCAAACGCCCTGAATCGTTTAGTGCAGATCCTGCGGAGTCATGGCAGCTACTCGGTTATGTACGCAAGCTTTCGCTGCGCTCTGTATCCGCAACACTGGCCGGTGGAAGCCTTGAATGGTTACGAAGGTGCGTTTGATTACACCAGCCATGGAAGTGGCGAAGATTGTATTTACGACCAGTGGTCGCAGGTGCTTCGCGTGGAAAGCAGTATTGGTACACAGGCCTATGCCCATCTTGTACGCACTTCGGTATGGAAAAACTACTGGGAATACAGAAAAATAACGAAGGATTTCGTCGACGCGCACTCCACATATCCTCATACGGCGATGCTGGTCAATACCGTGATGGATTTGCCTGTGTATTTCATTGGTGAACCATTGCTTACAATTTTCAATGGGGCTCAGCACTGGTCGGATTCAGAATCGGTGCTGTCTGTTTATCTGAAGGGGCTGCCTGATCTGTACAGACTGTTGCAGCAGGCCGGCAGTTTACCAACAGAGACCACTGCGCAGATCTTAAATCGAGCGGTGCTGCCGAACTGTCAGAGAGCCCTTAAGCGAAGCCTCGAAACCGCAGGTGTGTTTGCGACGTCAGCACGATTTCTGCCCGATCTGTGGAAAAACAAATTCCTGTTTTCCACCCTGGCGAGCCTTTTGCTTGAGGGAGTCAACAGCCGGTACGAAAAAATCTGCCGATTCATCAGTCAGCACATGACTGGACGGGCAAAGTCGATTGTCAGGCAAATCCTGCGCCGGCGATGGCTGAAGAATAAAAAGCTGAACTGTCAGGACGGAGATCTGTCTTGAAGAGAGTTCTTCGATCGGCCAAAGCAAGGGTCAGGACCGGCATTCGCTGGCTCCATGAACTCCGTCGAAAAGGCGATTCCCTGCAGAGGCGAGTGGCCTACAGGCGATGGTTGAACGGGTTCTCGCGATCAACTGCCGAGTTGCTGATTGGTGCAAACTTCGATATGAGTGGTGGTGTTCGAAACCACATCCTTGGCATTCAGCGATATACCAGTCTCACCAGTCTGCTGGTGCCATCTGACAAAAGCGTACGAAAGTGTGGACTGCAGTGCTTTCTGGAGAATTCAGAGAGCTTTCTCAGATGCAATCCGCCGTATGGGGTCACTGTTCTGCATTCGCATGTCAGTCCGTGGTTTATTGAGTGGTGCATGAAGCATCGCGAACGTGGTCGCCTGAGGTGGGTGCATACCCACCATGCGTTGTATTTTGAGGACGTGGAACCAGGGGGTATGCCGGAGTGGCAGAGATTGCTTAATGAGGCGGGAATCAGGGCTCTGGTGAATTGTGATGCCGCCCTGTGCGTCTCTCCCTCGCAGCAAAGATTGCTGAAGAGCCTCCACGGTATTGAGAGTACCTACCTCCCAAATGGGGTGGATATTGATGTTTGTGACAGCGGCAGCGCTGGTGAGTTTCGTAAGAAGCACGGGATCAGTGGGGACTTCATACTTTGGTTGGGGCGTAAGGAGGCCGTAAAGAATCCTCGGGATCTGCTGCTTGCCGCACTGAGGCTGCGGGAATTGCAATTCGTGATGGTGATAGATGCTCTGGACGAGGATGATCTTGAGAGGGTGACTGGGATAGCGGTGCCCGAAAATGTTCGACTGTTGAATCCAATATCGAGAGTTGAGGCGCAGCATGCGCTCGCTGCCTGTTCGGCGGTTGTTATCACCAGCCTTCGTGAAGGTTTGCCAACTTTGGCACTTGAAGCCCTCGCCCACAGGGCTGCACTCGTAGTGTCCGATGCAGAGGGTTGCCTCGATGCGACGGATGCCGGTAGCCTCGCACATGTTTACCCGCGCGGCAATATCGACAGGCTTTGTGATCGGATCGGTTTCGCTGTGTCGCTCGGGCAGGATCGCGAGCCGGGGCGAAGGTTTGTACAGGAAAAGTTCGACTGGAAAGTTCTGGCGCGAAGGCTTGACGCCGTTTACAGGGGACGTGAATAAGTGGGAACATCGCGGATTGTGGAGAACGGTTCTCTGCGTGTTGCAGTTTTTGCTGAGAGATTCCCCGGAACCGGTGGCGGAATATCTACTGCCCATGATGGTCTCGGCAGGATGCTGGAGACTCGCCACTCAGTTGAGTATTTCGCTTTTGAACCAAGTGGCGATGCCGGAACGGAAACAATCCATCGCACTGCAGGCAGTCGTCTGATTGGGGGGCTTTTTGCAGGATTACTTAGTCTGAAAGTCCGCCGACACGCGCGGAGCGGAAGAATCTCTGCCGTACGAAGGATTGGGCAGGCGATTCCCTGCGTACGCAGTCTTTCAGGGCCACTGCGGCGATTCCAGCCACACGTGGTCATTATGCCTGATGACCAGGTCCCCTTGCTTTCTCTCAGGATCCCCGACAGGGCGAAGGTTGTCTGGGTGGCCCACCACAACTACCAGCGATTCCGTGAACAACCGTATCTGGAGCCGGAGTGCTCCTATGATCTGTTTCTTGCTCACCGGCTGGAACGCCGTGCGGCGGCGCGATGCCACTTTGCTGTTTTCCCTTCTTCCTATATGGAATCCGTTTTTCGGAGAACCCTGAGAGCCGATGTTCCCGGGAAGGTCATCCGAAATGTGCTTCCGCCTTTCTCTTCGCTCCCGGAGAAAGTGCAACTGCGAAAGGAACTGGGGCTTCCCGACCACGGTCCGGGCGTCTGTTTGCCGTCTGCAGGTACTACGGTAAAGGGAGAGAGGTTTGTGCCGGAACTGATTCGCAGGATCCGGTCTGCAGTGCCAGACGCTTTTTTTGTAATCACGGGACCAGTTTACGCATGGCTTGCCCCTGAACTGCCGCACCTTTGCATGAATCACAGGGTGTTTGCGCCCGGTGCACTCGCCAGAGAGCAATCGCTTCGCTGGACAGCTGCATGTGATATCTGCATATCTCCCGCATTGCTGGAGAATTACAGTTGCGCGCTGCTGGAATGTCAGGGTCTCGGGTTGCCTGTAGTGACTTTCGATGTGGGCGGGAATGGTGAGATCGTAGAGGATGGTGCGTCAGGCCTTGTGGTTCCATTTCCCGATGTGGACAGTCTTGTCAACGCTGGAGTCCGTCTGCTCTCAGACGCTCCACTCCGTCATCGGATGGGCGTGTCGGCGAAAGAACGCTTTTCGATGCTGACAGATTCGGACGTGATTCTGGCGGAATGGGATGCTGTGTTTCGCAGACTTACGGCTTGTGGAACAGACTCCGGGGAAACGGGCTGATGTGTGGCATCGCAGCAATCTTCGCTGACTCGCCGATCAGGCAGGACGACATCAGATGCCTGACATCCCTTGTTTCGCATCGTGGCCCTGATGGGCTTGCGACGTCATTGGTTTCGGGAGATCTGGCGGCATTCGGCCACGCGCGGCTTGCGATTCAGGATCTGCATACAAGGGCAGATCAGCCTATGCATAGTCCCGATGGCAGGCACATTATCGTCTTCAATGGAGAGGTCTATAACTTTCATGAACTGCGAACGCGGCTGCAGGCCGAGGGAGTGGAGTTTCTGACCCAGTCTGACACAGAGGTGATTCTGCACGCGTGGCGACGTTGGGGGGCTCGGTGTCTGCACGAGTTCAATGGGATGTGGGCATTTGTGGTGTACGATACGGTCACACGCGAGGTTGCCATCGCACGTGATCGATTCGGCGTAAAACCTGTTTATTTCATTGAACTTGGAACCCGGCTGATTGTCTGCTCCGAAGCTGATGCAATCGGAAAGTTCTGCAGGGGCGCTGTTAAGCTGGACAGTTCTTTTGTTTCCGGATTGCTGGAGGGGAATACAGCTGGATTTGGCTCGACAACGACGCATCTGGCTGGCGTTCACGCAGTGCCTGCCGGATGCATTCTGCGGTTTGGGGCTGACCGTGTACTGCACCACGAACGATGGTATCATTTCCAGCGCTGCGATGTGCCGAAAACCTTTTCTGAACAATGCGAGGCGTTCAGAGAGCTGCTGCTTGATTCGTGTCGGCTCCGGCTGCGGAGCGACGTTCCGATTGCAACGTGTCTGTCGGGGGGAATTGACAGTGGCTCCATTGTTTGTGCACTGAACTGGCTGCGAACGCACGGCGACAGCGTCGGGGCTTTTTCCCATCGCAGTTTCACTGCTGCTTTTCCCGGAACATGGCTTGATGAGACGGAATTGACTCGAACGCTTGCTGCTCAGAATCAGATCCAGCTCGACCAGTTTACAGTGGAGTGTCCGGATGGCGGTACACTGGAATCTGCAATGCAGGGGTGTGATGGACCCATGCCGGCTCTTGCTTTTTATCCGATCTGGGCCCTTTACCGACATATTAAAAGTTCAGGAATCTCAGTGACTCTGGATGGTCAGGGTGCAGATGAGATGCTGGGAGGTTACTACATCGGCCCTGACGCCCTTATTTCAGGGTGGCAGTCCAGGAATCCCTTCAGAATGCTGGATTTGTGGCGAACGTATTCCATGCTGCATGCCAGCGGGCCCGAGTGGATGCGATCAGCGGTGAACACCGCTAAAGCATATGCCTGTGGAGAAGTTCAACTGTTATTGAAAGCGCCACTGAAGTCTATTGGAGCTTCAATAGGAATTTACAAGCCCCGGCCGAACCGCATGCCCCGGCCCCTGGTTCGGCCCGAAGCAGTCAGTTGCACTGATCCGGATCATGGCGACTGGCTGGCACACAAGCTGTGGAGCCAGTTTTTTGTCAACCCGTTGCCATTTCTGCTTCACCAGTACGACCGCTGCTCGATGGCGTCGGGAGTAGAGTGTCGGATGCCGTTTATGGATTACAGGCTGGTCGAGTTCCTGTTTTCGTGTCCCCTGACGACACGCGTCGGTGCAGGGTACACAAAGCGAATACTCCGACACAGCATGCGGGGACTGCTCCCGGAGCCAATTCGCACCAATCGGATCAAGACAGGTTTCAATGCTCCGTTCTCCACCTGGTTAAAGGGGCCTCTCAGGGAGTGGGTGCGGGACTGCGTTCGGAGCAGAGAGTTTATTGAGAGCGAGTATTTTGATGGTAAGAGCATCTTTCAATCGCTTGAACGTGCGGATTGGGCCCCCGATTCTCTCGACGAACGTCAAATCTGGCCGTGCCTGCACCTGACATGGTGGATCAGGCAAAGTCGTCAATCAAACTCGGCGGGCTGATCTGATGGGCTTTCGTGTTTCCGTTATCACTCCGGTTTTTAATGCAGAGCGATATATTGCGGAATCAGTTCGCTCCGCATCTGCAATTCCGGAGGTCGAAGAAATCCTGCTCGTCAACGATTGCGGCCCCGATCGAAGCTGGGAAATCTGCCAACAGCTCAAAAAAGATTTCCCAAAGGTTCGCCTGCTTGAACATAGTGATGGACGCAATCACGGTGCGGGTGCAAGTCGAAATCTTGGAATACTGAACGCACGTTGCGAATATGTATCTTTCCTCGACGCAGACGACTGGTATCTGAGTACTCGGTTTGAGGCAGACAGGGAAATCCTTCTCCGTGACCCTCGAGTTGATGGTGTTTATAACGCGCTGGGAAACTGGTACGAGAGTGAGTCGTTGCGAGAATTATGGCTGGCTCAGGGCCGTCCTGAATTGATGACTCTGTCTGCTCAGGTATCACCGGAAGAACTCTATCTGGTTTTATTGCACTCGCACCCGTTGGTCAAAGGGGAGTTTTCCACAGATACCATAACGGTTCGCCGCAGTTTTTTTTCTCGCTGTGGCTATTTTCACACCAAGCTTCGGCTGCAGCAGGATACACACTTGTGGAAACGAATGAGTGTAGCTGGCAGGCTCGCCGGTGGAAACCTCTTAACCCCGGTGGCGATACGCCGTGTACATCCGGATAATCGAATGACGCGGCTGGCAGATCATGCTCAGTATATGGAAATCTGGTATGTGTCACTGTTTGAGGAGTTCAGGCGACTGGGTGCGCCTGAGGATGCTTCTGTTGCCCTGTTACGGGGTTTTTTCGGATTTCGTGCAGAGCGCAAAGATCGTTTAAAGGCATTTTGTCTGTTCTGCAAATGGTTTGCTAGGGACCCGGAAAGTGTCCTCAAACCCTACGGACACTTTGATCAGATGCTGCGTCAATTATTGGAAAATGGCCGTATGGCAGACCGCCTCCTCTCGATGAAGAATAGGCTGGTTCGTGCTTTATCGAGGTGAGTCTGAGTTTCTTCGCGGGATCTCTGTTTGCCGCCCGCTTTGGATTCTAGGCCTCTTCACATGAATCTGTGGTTGACTTCCGCATTGGGCAACTTCCCCTTGACATGCAACAATGCGACTTCCGCCACTTTCCTTGGAGTAAATCCGTTGGCTTTTTTCATTGACAATTCCGTTCTGCCATTCATGTTCTCCAAACGGCCTACGACAAACTCCCCACTCGCTCGGATCGCATTCAGCATAAGCGACTTGTGACGTCGCAGCGTTTCGGCCGCTGACCTCAACAGTTGAAGCGAGGTGTGCTGAGTACGACCTTTCCACCCATAGGGGAACGCTCCCACCAGCGCCGGAGTGCAGTATTTCCAGAATCACTGGAATTCTTCCGGTCACGGGTATGCTCGCACTGTCTTCGGGGTTTGCTTCTGCACATCACGGCATGGCAAACGATGTGGAAGACTGTTTGCCATAACGTGTGAAGTCCCTCGACCGTGTCCCCCAAAGTCAGCGGTCGCCATCACTCCGCCATGAAACAGCGATACGTCAATGTGGTGTGATGCCTGCCTTCGCTCCAAGCAATCTGCTCCTCCAAAATTCGCTTGCAGTGGCAGCATTCGACACGCCGCAGTACGCAGAAAGTGGGCACGGCTATTTGCCACAACGGTACGAACTCGAAATCCGAGCACTCGAAAGATGGTCATACCCGCGGGCTGTTCGGCCACAAGACGAAAGCGATGGGCAGAAGCCCTTTCGACGGCAGATGTGGACATGAAGGGAACTGCCATCTTCACACAACGTCACATTGTCTTACACGACCCCTTGTATTCATCGAACTGTTCAGGATCGTTTGCAGTTGCATCTCGCGGGGACGCGGTCATGGGCTTTCGCTCGCAACTGGTTCATGACAGCCTAGCCAGATGCTTTCTTCCCCGGACTACGAGAGTCCAGTCTTCTGGACCTCCCATGAAAGGACCGATCCCCATTCGCCTCGCCGTCTAATCGCCTCCATGCCTGAGGCGATGCGATGGAGTGGCGAAAAAGGGCGGTCCCATGTTTCTGACCCGCAGCGGGCTTTTAAAACAGCTGCCTAACCCAGGGATTCGGGTGCAGAATCCTCAAATATGACTTTCCACGGATATCGGACTCATGAAAAGCCATCAATCCAGAAAGCTTCTTAAGCTTCAGGTTTCCGCTGGTCTCGCGAACCGTCTCAGATCCATCGATAGTGCAGTTCTTCTGAGCCGAATTTTGAATAGAAAGCTGGAGATCGAATGGCCGATTAATGAACATTTAGGGGCAGACTTCAATAGTTTGTTTGTTACTCCCGCCGACTTCAGTGTTTTCTCAAAGACTGCTGGGTTTCGTGTTTTAAGAGAATTGCTTGGATCAATACCGTTTTTTCGACGCGAAAAGTGTTTTCTGGAAATTGGGCATGCGTCTCTTAGTCGATTCCCGCTGAGTGACGACCCGCGTCAGTTTTTTCTTCATCAAGTGCCGTTGGAGAAAGTCTCTAGATCCTGTGACGATTTAATGATACGAACGGACCATGCTTTTTGCTACCCGGAAGATTTCTTGTGGTTGCAGCCAATTGCGAGCATTCAGGAGCAGGTAGAGCGTATTGCCTGCCGTTTTAATGATTGTGCGATTGGGCTTCATATCAGGAGAGGCGATCATCGGTTGGCCGCGGAGAGGAGTCCCCTAAGTACATTTCTGCGCGAAGTTGAGCGGGTAATTGACGAGAATCCGCTCGCAACATTCTATCTTGCAACCGACGATGTTGGTGTCAGGAGTCAGCTTTTCGCCCGTTTTGGGGACCGCGTGGTGACGTCCGGT
>Ga0255095_1000182_pt1 | contig 36371 bp, 26 predicted proteins | sample Colum_Law_RepC_8_2_FD_188435 | JGI IMG/M metagenome (GOLD analysis project Ga0255095, IMG submission 188435) | Freshwater microbial communities from Columbia River, Oregon, United States - Colum_Law_RepC_8d | ecosystem: Environmental > Aquatic > Freshwater > River | place: USA: Oregon...
GGACAGAACCATGGCGACTGAACACCCGACAGTTGCGGACAGCCGACACATGTTGGTTTTGCAGCGTCTCAATGACGCGGGGTGGAGCAGCCTGGTAGCTCGCGAGGCTCATAACCTCGAGGTCGTCGGTTCAAATCCGGCCCCCGCCACTTGCCCCGGTGTCGAAACTTGTTTCGACCCCGGGGTTATTTTTTTCGCTCATGTTTGAGCCCCTGCAAAAGCGTCGACGTATCCCGCTTTCCTGCAACAACTTGCGATCAGCCCCGAACTCGGTCGCGTGCCTCGCGTCTCAAACTGAGACACCTCAAAACGGAGCTCTCCGGCCATCTCGGCCAGTTGGAAAGCGTTTTGTCTCTCTGAAACAGAGACACTCACGGCTCGGGTTATGACCCCCACTGGCTTCACTAAGCAGTTTCGGAATTTCCAAATCGCGTTTTGGGGTTATGCGACCTTGGGGTTATGGCACCAACAAAAAGTGAATCAGCGCAACCGCTTCGCAACAAACACACAGGTGCCACTGGCGATTCAAACTTCGTTCGTGACCAACGCAGTCCGGGAACAACGGCGCTCTGGTCGAAGTGATCGGCGCTGATGGCCAACTACAGTAGCAGCAAAAAATCGAACTTCTCCCGCACTCGATTCGACGACAAAGACTGGTCGAGTTTGGCTGCATTCGCGGCTTTCGTCCAATGTGAGCAATAATGCGGCATTGATACAGCCGAGCGGGATTACCGAACCTTAACGGCATATCTTTGGTCTGTGAATTCGGCCAGTTTAGCAATATCCGCTCTTTCGATTCACGTCAAATTTGGCAAGCCTTTTAGGGAAAAGAAACAGATGATGGCCAACGCCCGACAGTTACTCGCTGACGCCCTCGCCAGTCTCGACGTCGCATCGGCGTTGGAACACTACGAGGTGACCAAGGCCCTTGACCCGGCCGGCAAGGCCGCCAAGGAGTCCGGCGCGGCTGTTAACGAACTACGGTTCGAGTTCATCGGCACGTACTTGGCCCTCTTTGATGAGCCTAACGTGTGGGACACGTATTACGGGCCGGAGATGTCGAGAGAAGACAAGGACGGCAATCGGTTCGACAAGCCGCCGCTGGAGTCCATCACATTCGAATGCATTGCTTATTGGACAACACGGATGAACGCGGCCAAGCACCCCGCACTGCGTGCCCGATATGCAGATCTGGTTTGGGATTTGAGCCATAAGGCCACCGGCAAAAAGCCGCCGATTGAAGCGGCCCGCATTGCCATCGACGGGTACGCAGAGGCAATGATGACACACCCTGAAATGTCATTCGACAGCTGGGGCGACATTCAGAAGCGCATCATCGACTTGGCACTCTCAATCAACGACGAGGAGTACCTTCGGAAGGCGGTAGCGGCCAATGTCGCTTCTGCAAACGCTGAAGTGGAAAAGGATGAAGGTGAATTCCGTCTCCAGTCGCTGTTCGCAATTCTTAAGAGCATTCCGCCGAAGCGTCGCCCCCAAGCGGAGTTTCAGACTGTCATTGATGATTTCCGTAGCAGAGTTGAAAAGCTCGACGCTGAGCAGTCCGACCAGTTCAGCATGGACCGCTATGCCTTGCCGTTGGCTGATTTCTATTGGACGTCGCAGCAGCAGAAAGAAGCCAAGAAAGTCATGCGGATGTATGGTGCCGCCGTGGAACGGATGGCCGCCAAGACGACCATGGCGACACTTAGCGTTGGCTGGCTCAAGCAACTCTACGAACTATACCTTCGCTTTGAAATGAACGACGATGCAAAGCAGGTATTGATGCGTATCGAGGCACTGCAGCCACGTGTGCCGGACGACTTGGTCCCAATCTCGACATCCCAGCAGATCACAAAAGAGGAAATTGACGAGTGGCTCAATTGGCTGATTACCGATGACGTGGACGACAGTTTTGCGAACTTGACCGGGCACTTTTTGCCGAAGCTTGACGAACTGCGTCGCCAGCTCGAAGTCCTTAAGAAGGACTATCCGCTGAGTCAGATGTTCACGGAAACTTATGTGGACCACGATGGCCGGGCAGTAGCAGAGATTGATCCGGATGATGCCGAAGGCAAACTCTTTCGGCAGGTAAACCGGGATATCCAGTTTCGCAGCACGTTCCTGGAACTCGGCCTAAACCGTTTGTTCGAGAAGCACTCCATCGGCCCAAATGAGCTATTCGCACGAGTCATTCAGTCGCCACTCTGGCACGAACAAAGGCATGCCATTCTTCGGCGGGGCATTGAAGCGTGTTTCTCAGACGACCCGATTGTCGCAGTCCATATTCTTGTTACCGAAATTGAGAGTGCCATCCGAATCCTCGCCGCCGGCCGTGGATTAACCCTGCAAAAGCAGAACCGCATGGGCGGCTTCGACGTGAAGAACCTCGGCGACTTCCTCGCCGACGAAGCTCTCACAGCGTTTTTCACAGAGGACATCGTCACCTACCTACGAGTCGTGCTGAGCGACCGCAGGGGCTGGAATCTGAGAAACAACACCTGCCACGGCATCCTGCCTGCATCGAGCTTCACACATGCCGCATCGCAACAACTGCTACATATCGTCTTGCTACTTAGTGCGGTTCGATCCAAGACAGAGGCGGGCGTCCAAATGACTGACCGGCAGCATGAACACTCAAGTTCGGCTGAAACGCTGCAAAAAAACGGCGGTTGATGGCTGGACACCACGTCTCTCCTATTCAGCAGAGACACCCCAAACGGAACACTCTCGGCGTCTCGGCCAATGGGAAACCGATTTGTCTCTCCGAAACAGAGACACTCCCGGCTCGGGTTATGACCCCCACTGGCTTCACTAAGCAGTTTCGGAATTTCCAAATCGCGTTTTGGGGTTATGAACGGCCGGCGTCATTGCAACCTGCAACCCGCGTTCTTCAATTACGTGTAATAGGCCCGAAACGGACCGGTCCCAATTCAAGGCTGAGCTGAGCTCTTGACGGACATTTCGTGCAAGTCGAAACGATGAATCTCGATCGCGCAGAAGGCGTTCTAGTGCTTTGCTCCAGTTCTCTCCGTCGATGTTCAAGTCACCAGTCGTCGCCACGACAAATTGACGGGCGGACTCGGAGCCAACCTCGAGCAACAGTTCGCCAAAACCGCTTCGATCACTGACGAGAATCGGTCTGCCAGCCCCGAGTGCCTCAAGTGCCACAAGCCCGAATCCCTCAGCGCGGGATGGCATCAAGACTATGCTGGCACTTTGAATATCACAAAGAATGACGTCTTGATCGCTCGAATACTCGAACACTCGAATTTCAATTCGCTTTGCTACAAACTTTTGCAACTGCTGCTGCAGTTCTGTCCCGGTGCCCGACTGTGCGCCCCTTATGCAGAGTTGAGGCTCAGACTCAAATGGATGTGGTGTAGGGTGCGGCAGCAATGAGACTGCCCTTGCAGCGATATCGAGGCCTTTCAATTCCAGATCTTCAGCTCGTCCAAGAACAAGACATCGTATTCCAGGCGGAACATTGTCATTTCCTGAATGACAGTTCAATCCGGGCGTGAATTGATGAACTGGTATACTCATACCGTGAAAATGAGTTGCGAACTCGCGCACGATGCGTTTACCTACTCCAACCGAAATTGCGTTACGACACAACGCCGTTTCCTGCCGCATTCGATCTTCTGCGATTTGGGATGCATCTGCTTTCGCCTTATACCATTCAATTTCAGCCGGGATCATGTGTAGAAAATGCACTCGCTGAGCATCTGGAAAGTTATCTGTCACCTGAGCGCGAGCATAGTTGCCAGTTATGCGTCCGTGCCCCACGACGACGTTTGGGAGAAAACCAGCTGGTAACGGTGGCCGTCTATACAGCAAGTCATTGAATGCCTCTGATTCGCCCGGCGGAACACAGAGAGTTACATTTGCCGTAGCGGCGTCTTCATGTTCGCTGATTTCCGCTTGTGGGACAAAGCAAACCACCGAGTTGCCGGATCTCGCGAGAGCCTTGCATATCTCTCGATTAAAGGTTGATAGCCCACCGTTGCGCGATTTCCATTCTGTGCTGATAACCAAGATGGCATACCGTGCAATCGCCGACCCCGTGCCTGACTGAAGTACGGTCACTCCAAGTTCGTCGTTCTGCAGAAGTGACAAAAACTCAGAAAGGCCCAACGTACACTCCATTACCGACCACGAAGGCACTCGCGAGGGATGAAGATCGTGCTGCCAGTAACCGTCCTTCTGCATTGCGATGAGATGTAGTGCAATTTCTTTAAACTTAGAAGGACAAGTACGTGCATGAAGTCGCAAGTGTGCTTGGAGAAGCAGGCCATCAGTTTGGTACGTGTGCGGAAGGATTGCCTCTCGAATGTTGGCAGAGATATATGCCGTGTCTTGGTGTCGATTGTCTCCCAAGCGATGATTGGCAATCAAGAAAGCACCGGCGTTTGCTATGGCAGTGCTAACCTCTTCGTCTGGCAAACAGTCGAGAGCGAGGATTGCCTCGCAAGTGTGATGCAAAGTACTTCTTGATTGTTTAGTAGCTCCGAATCCGCCATCCGCATTTTGTGAATCAAGCAACCAGGATGCGGCACGTTTTAGTTCAACCGTATGTCCCTGGGAGCTCGCAGACGAAAGTGCCCGAATGGTGAGCGATGAGCAGATTGTGTATGGAGAGCAGTCTGTGGCCGTATGCCCGACGGATCCATCGCTCTTAATTCGAGCCGCGAGCCATGCCTCGGCAGATTCTATCGCGTTTTTTGTCACGCTGGCATTAGGGGCATTGCGCAATGCGAAAATTGCATAACACGTGGCCGTTGTAAGCCCAACACCGTCAGCAATGGTTGGAGATTCCCAAGAGCCATCGCCTCGCTGAATCTGTGCCAAACAGGCTGCGACGCATCGAATTGTGTCAATGTCGTAAGGTGCTATAGTTGAGTAGGCAAGAAGGCCGCAAGCGGTACCGTAAGTGCCGATTCGATTTGAGTCACGCAGGAATTGTCGCCATCCAACAAGAGTCTGTTTTCGTAAAAGTGTCTCCAGCAACAGGGCGTGGCTGGCTTCCAAGCAGCCTCGTATGTTTCCACGAATGATCTCTAGCGATCTTCTCGATGATTCCTCATCTAGGCTCATGCTATAATCCTACCAAGATCAATGCCGTATCCAGTGAAGTGTCTTTGTCTGTTGAAAGCGTCGCGAGATATCTGCGTATGCTGTTGCTGCTTCAGCCGCTGACTCTCCGACATCAATGCGTCTGTGACTGCAGAACGCCAATGTTCCTGCGGTACTGAGTTGCGGAGGGGTGACTCCGAGATGTTTTGAGTCTGTCGCACATTGCTGGCAAAGACTGTTATTGGGGCGAGCCCGAAAATCCCTCAGTCGAATGATGACATCATCACACGGGAACTCTGTTTGAACCGTCCCATCTCTTACAACAACTCGCTCCCGAAGTCCGAATTCGTTCGATAGCAGCATTCGAATTTCCGCGGCAGGGACATGAAATTTCTCCAGTTCAGAATTCCAACTGTACAAAACGTCTAGTAGCGTGATGTCTAGCCCTTTGGATTGCGCAAAATCTATCAGGCGGCGGACATGTTCCGCGCCCCAGTTCTTGTCACGTAGAACCAGATAGTTCAATTCGACCCGCAGCCCATTTACTTTGCATGTATCTATCGCTGCGAGGATTGTCGCGGCATCAGATTCTCCGCTGTCAGAGAAACGCGTTTTGCCATCAAGCGATTCCAGTGAGAGGTGAATTTGGGTTACTCCCATGGACGCCAATTGGAGCGATTTTTCAGCAAGGCCGATACCGCTTGTGGTGATATGGGACGGCAATCCGACTGTGGAAATGGCTGCAAGGCACGAGTCAAGAAATGGCGAGATCAGAGGTTCTCCTCCCGATACTGCGATATGATTTGCGCCATTGGTCTTCGCTGCGCCCAGCACGGAAAGGACCGCCTGATCCGACAGTCTTGTGTCCCTTTTTTGCCATGAGTTGCAGAAGAAGCAACGAAGGTGGCAACCGGTATCAAGCCTCAGCCGAACAGCTTCCAGCAAGAGCGATGACGATGTGATCATGGGAAAACTTCGCGCAAAGACGTAGAGGAGCATACCATTTCAGCACCTTCTTCAGGATTGCAAACGGGATGTAGACACTATCAGGTTTCCATGGTAGCGACGAGGGGTAGTTTCTGTGAGCATTCGGACGTGATAAGGTAATTGGGCGCAATTACTGGGGCAGATGCCGGCTGAAGTTCTAGTCGCGTCACAGAAGCGAGCGAACGCATTGGCAAACTGCTGGAAATGCAACGTGCATTCAATTTCTCAGGTGGCGGTGGCCCAGGTTTCCGTGCTGAAACGAACACAATCCCGGACACATAACCCGGAGACGGCATATATTGGGAACAGCACGTTCGTTGCCGCCATTTTCAGCAACCTGCTGACCGCCACCGGGGCAGGCGCTCGTTTCCTTCCCCGCGTCTCCTTCAAAAAAATTGACTGCACTGAATTTCCTTCTGCGTTTCCTTCCCTGCTGTTTCCTTTGCGGGACTGTCTGAGCCCGGCGGGGGCGGGGAGCGGGGGCGCAATGGACACGGACTCAGCAGTCTGCGGGGCAAAAAAGCAACCCGCGGCCGGATGTTTGAGCTAAGTTCTCTGGTGGGCGAGGCATCCACGCGTCGGGGGCCTCAATAAAAATGCCCGAGCGGCCTGCGTACAGCCGATCGGGCGGATCCTCGGGGAGCAAACACCTCCCGTGGGATGCAAACAGCATAACACCGATTCGCCAGCTCTGCCGGAAAAATCCAGATTTCCGCGGCGAGTTTGCCTGCGGAAAGGTTGCACGGAGATCTTCATCCCACGCGTTGGCAATCAGCGGTATTGTCAGACCGCACAGTGCTTGCGGGAAGTCCATCGCTGGCAGGCTGCATTACGCCAGCAGAAACATCGGCTGCGTCCTGGTGTTCGCAAGGCAGAAGCAGCGACAGCAAAAGCGAAACGGCTGCGAAAATCCCAATTGAGATCAGGTCCGTCTGTGTCACACTCACCGATTGTGCCGGCGAAGACACCTGAATGCTCCGGCGCGTCGTCACGCAGCAGAAAAATTTCCGGCCCAATTTGTCAGCGTGTCGGCTGTTACGAGCCGCCTGCTGCACTGGACCACAGCTCCGCCCGGTATTGCGGAGGCCACTGCCGTCGGGCCATGCAGCGTGTGCGGGACCGCGAGCGAAAGTGGTTGTGGCGCAACAGTTTGGCCGGTCAGATCAAGTGTCGTATGCTGGCCACGCGGCGGCAGGAAGCGCGGCAGGCAACTGCCGCGGATCGTGTCGTTAACCGCCACCCTCCCGCCGCCACTCACGCCTCCGACGTCGTCCTTGCCTCTCGAACACCGCCAGAGTATGCCGTAACGTGTGGCGACCGAAAGGAGGACATTGCATATGACTGCCAGAATCCAGAAGCGAGTTTTGCTCCCCAAACGCGTCCGCCGCCCCCCCGCTGAGGGGTTTTCGTGGGTGGATCGTCGCTTTCTGCCGGACTATGCCGCGCGGCTCTCGCGTGACGCGATTCTTCTGTATTTCTTTTTCACAGCCGCCAGTGACCAGCACGGGCTGTCGTTTTACAGCGACTCCACCATCGCTGTACGTCTGAAGTTGTCCGAAAAGGCAATTTCGGACGCACGGGCTGAACTGGTCACGCTGGATCTCATCGCCTGGCAGCGACCGCTGACTCAGGTGCTTGCACTGCAACAGCCAGTCCTGCAGCGAAATGGCGGGCTGCAATCGCTGGCTGAACTGCTTCGCCCGAAAAGCAATTCGGGCGAAAACAATTCGACAGGGCGTGACTCATGAAGGTGTCGCAGTGGGCTGAGATACGGCGTTTGGCAGAGGTGGAAAAGCTGTCACAGCGTGCAATTTCCCTGCGACTGGGCTGCTGCCGCAGAACCGTCTCCAAAGCACTTGGTATGGAGCGTCCGCCGGAGGAAAATCGAGGTCCGTTACGGGGCAGCCTGCTCGATCCCTGGAAGCCGAGGATCGACGCTTTGATGCTTCGCTATCCAGAACTCTCCGCAGCGCGGGTCCTGGAGGAAATTCAACGCGGCCCTGACGGATATCAGGGCCAGTTGACACTGGTCAGGAATTATCTCCGCAAAGCTCGACCACGCCGCAGCCGAGTGTATCAGGAAGTGGTGTACGAACCCGGACAGGCCATGCAGGTCGACTGGGGTCACTGTGGCAGCATTCGTATCGGCAATACCCAGCGAAACGTGTCCGTGCTCGTGGCTGTGCTGTGCTACAGTCGCATGGTCTATATCGAATTCTGCCTGTCGCAGCGGAAGGCAGAGTTCTATCGGGCGATCGTCAATTCACTGAAATTCTTCGGAGGCAGTCCAAGGCGGATTATCTTCGACAATCTGAAAGCCGCTGTGCTGAATGGATCGGGCCGTGACGCATGTCTGCACCCGGACTTTCTGGCACTCTGCGGACACTTCTGCATGGAGCCGATTGCCTGCAGGCGAAGAGATCCGGAATCGAAAGGCACGGTCGAAGCGGGCGTCCGTTACGTCAAACGCAATGCGCTCGCTGGTCGCGACCACCAATTGGTGAGTTTGGACGACTATCAGCAACTGGCAGTGACGTGGCGTGATGACGTCGCAAATGTGCGGCAACACCAGGCCACACGGCAGCGCCCGGTAGACCGGTTTGCTCAGGAATTGCCGCTGCTGCGGTCAATGCCTGCGCTCGAATTTGACACGGATGAAGTGGTGCCGACCATCGTGACTTCTCACGCCAGAGTGCACTTCGACGGAAATCGCTATTCGGTTCCACCATCACTGGTGCAGATCCCGGTTATGATTCGAGCTGACAGCACGCAGATTCGCGTGATCGCGAACGGCGTTACGGCAGCCTGCCATGTCCGCAGCTACAGTCGCAATCATCTGATCATCCTGCCCGAACACCGTCTGGCGGCGTTGAAACTCCGGGCTCGCGTGCGGGCGCATGACATCGAAGCCGCCTTCGACGCACTCGGCGAAGACGCACGCAGGTTTCACCTGGAACTGTGTCGACAGCCGGTGAAAACCAGCGTGCACCTGCGACGAGTGCTGAACCTCGTGCACCTGTACGGTCGACGCGACGTCGTATCGGCCATCACTCAAGCCAATCACTACCAGACATTCGATGCCGCGTATGTCGAAACCATCCTGCTGCAGGATCGGCGGCGGCGGGAACTGCCGTCACCCACGCAGGTGCGTCCGCGTCGCGAAGAACTGCTCGAAGAAACGGACCTGCAGGAACCGGATCCCGCAGTCTACGACCGACTGATGCATCATGACGAGGAACCCGACCATGACTGACCGCAACATCAGACTGCATGAACCACTGCTTGAAAATCTGTCAGAACTGAATCTGACACAAATCGCGGCTAGCTATCGCGAAATACTCGATGAGGCTGCTCGCCGAAACACCTCGATGCTGGACGTACTGTCGTCATTGGTGGCGGCCGAAGTGACGGCTCGTCGTCAGCGCGCTTTGCAGCGTCGAATTCTTCAAGCCCGCCTGCCGAAGCTGAAGACACTGGCGGAATATCAGTTCGACTTTCCCAAACGCATTCCGAAGCAGAAGATCATGCGGCTGTTTGACTGCGAATTCATTCAACAGCACCAGTGTGCAATTTTTATCGGACCGACGGGATGCGGGAAAACGCACCTGATGACGGCACTCGGCTACGCCGCCTGTGAACGCGGTATCACAGTGCGGTTTACACGTGCGATTGATATGATCAACCGTCTGACAACTGCTCAGATGAATGGAACCCTGGAGCTGGCGTTAAAAGCGTATCTGAAGCCATCGCTGCTCCTGCTGGATGAACTGGGCTACCTGCCCGTCGACAAACGCGGTGCCGATCTGCTGTTTCAGGTCGTCGCGGCCCGTTACGAGTCCGGATCGATCGTGATCACCACGAATCGTCCTTTCCGCGACTGGGGCCGGATCTTCGACGTTGACAACACGCTGGCAACCGCCATGATCGATCGACTGATGCACCATGGAGAGGCGATGGTCATCCAGGGCAGCAGCTTCCGCACGAAAGGTGAGTGTCCCGACGATTAGTCGGCCCACGTCAGCCCCGGCTCAGACAGCCCTCACAGCGTCCGCGCGTGCCGTCAGGCATTCGCCGGAGACCCTGCTCGCCCTTTGCATCCGCCTTCAGCCTGCCTGACGCAACTGCGAAGCTTCAGCGGCACGCGGTGGAGTCTCAATCCCCGGCCCTCGCACTGACCAGCGTTCTGTGGCAGCAGCCCCCACGGCGGGACGCTCCATCCCCGCATGGCGAATTCGAGTTGAGCTGGCCACCGAGACACACCCCTGCCGTGGACGGCGACTCCGGCCTGCCTTTCCCGCTTGCGTGAAACGCTGTGAATGAGCTGTGCAGCGCGGCGACTGACCACAATCGAATCTGACTGCAGCTCCGCACGCAAAAAAGCCCTGCGCCGAGCCCATGGAAATTGCGCCACCGCCAGGGATGCCCGCGCTGGTGACCTCAAACCTGCTGATTTTGGTAGCAACGAACGTGCTGTTCCCACGGATTGGCAGCGACATCGTCTGCACCCGAAAACTTGGCGGCATCATCCATGCCTACTCCCGCCGAGCCGCATAAAGTCGCCGCGTCCCAGTTCACATTCTGAACTCGACTGTGCTCACTGTCCGCGGCCACTGTGATTTCGACCGCTATTCGCCTCCGGAACCTCACATCGACTCGCTTGACGCAGCCACAGACCGTTGATCTAAAACTCATCATCACACGTTACTGATCACCCAACTCCCCTGATTTCCACCGCACTTTCGCAACTCAGAATATTCTTACCACGCGACAAAAGCCGAAGTCGACCTGTTGCTGGAAGTGACGTCTCGCAGAGGTTGCAATGACCAAACACCATGAGCTTCCGGTGCCTGCGGCACAGGATACTTCTACGGCGATGATTTGTTATCTCCTTGAAATTCAATCCAGTTTATTATTGTCTGTGCCACTTCGCCTAATGTAATCCAGCGGATGGCAGTTATGCTGTCATTACTCTCGCAGACGCAACGAGTAGGCAACTGATTGTCCAACTGCTTCCTGAGTGCATCGATCGAAGCTTTACCGGCGGAAACAAGTTGCTGAAAGGGAACAGAGCTTAGCGCTTCGGGGGCGAAAAAAAGCCCATTCCCCTGATCGTTTTCATTGGACGTGAGATCCAGCAGTTGGTGGAGCGACAAATCCACTCCAGTGAAAGGAGTGCCCTTCGGTATGTCAAGCTTACGGGCAACTTCGTGTGAGTTGAACAATGCGGCACGGCACTTGCTGGCATACTCGCTGACCTGGCCATCTGGGGAAATTGAAAGTAGCCAATCTAGTTGTTCGATACAGTCAATTCTGGAAGTGTTTGGCGACGCCATTGAGGCAATCGTTCTTTCCAGCAGAGTCAGCACGAACGATTGTTCAAACTGTTCAATTTCGTTGTCCGTGACGAAGTACTGAGGCAGCGAGCGAAAAGCTCGTTGCCAGAGCAATTCCGCGTCGCCCCTCCGCCCTATGGATGCGCACCACCTCGCAACAATTGCATCCCTCAAGGCCGGAGCGAGTTCCGTGATGCTCAGCCTCGAATTCGTTGTTTTACTGATCTCCCAACAGAATCCAGCGTTGCTTGTTTTGTCGTAATTGTCCTGCGTGGCACAGATTGATCTCACATACTCGTCGGTGTTCCGGCGAATACACTGAACTCTTTCGCTCTTCAATCCCAGAACCACTGTCCTGCCAGCATCCGTTGCAAAAACCATCTGCCCAGGCGTGGTTGCGACGCGTAGTGCATGCATTACCTCTTCGTTTGGAGCCCCTTCGATCGCAAATCTCAAGGTATACAAACCGGCACCACTCGATGGAAAACAGGCGTCGTCCAGCCACTTCGAGACGGTAGTCCGGAATTGCACCAGCGATGTCCGCGCCGACTTTTGCTCGTGCGCCCAGGTGACGCCAATGCAAGCCAGAAGCGTTCCGACAGCCGATCGCCGACGGATTCGCGGGTTACCGCGAGGCTGCCGCGAGCGGCGAATGGAACTCTTGTCCGATTCGATGTTGCGCCCCATTTGATCTTGGTTCCTTAGGCCTCACAGACCATGCAACATGAGTACTGGGCGTAGGGTTCAAGTCAGACTGTCTGACTATTTCTGCTGCTTCGACGGCAACTGCTTACATTTGTTTGCTTCATTAAACGCAGGAAAGTTCTGGCATTTCTCTGCGCCGCTGTGAAACTCTTGCTGCAGGATTGCGCCGTTGTCGTCTAGTTTGAGAAACTGGCAGCCTTCCCAGATGAATTGAGCCTGACCGCACTCACATCCCTCCGCACCGCTGACCACCACATGAAAGTACAAAGTCCGTTCATTCTTACCGTATACCCTGGGAATGTTCGGGGCGTCAAAAAGCTTAATGGTTGTTTCCGAGGGGCAGTCCTTCTTCGGAAAACTCGAAGGATGCATAAACGTACACCAATCGGACAATGACCCTATTCTGGAGCAAATTCCAGAGCCTAAACCGTACGCCCTATCAAGCCCTGCCTTCCCACTGTCTCGCCAGCAATTATGCTGATCCTCGCGGTCAAGTTTGCTCTTTGTGAACCATTCCCACCATTCGATTCGACAGGGTAACGACGTCCCGGCGACTTTCAGTTGCAATCCAACTTTCAACTCAAAATAGTGCCCAAGTGTTTGCGCCGTCAGATATGGTGGCTTATTTTCTGTCAAGACTTCGGCGGGTCCCGTCAGTGAATCGACGCAACAACAGCACTTCGAGTCAAAGCACAGATATCCCGAAGGATCGATGCGTTGCAACGGCGATTGACGAGCATATAGAATGTCATTAGTGCCATCTACAAATCGCCATTCATCAAAAGCTATCCAAAACCCGGTCGAGGGCTGGTACATCCTTGCCCTGACATAAACCTGCCCTGTGCTGTTGTCGGTGTAGTAGCCGTACTTGCCGACCCATCTGAACGGATTCACTGTGGTGCCTGTCGACGCGACTGAATTGCCCCAGGCGTCGTTGAGGTAGGTGTCGGTGACGTTGCCAGAGTTGTCAGTGAGCGCCCGGGTTGAGCCGAGGGCGTCGGCGTGGTAGGTGCTGGTTGTCGTGCCGCGACGCTGGGAGATGGCTCCGCCGTATTGCTGCGGTTCATTTGTGTAGGTGACCTGCACGGCTCCACTGCCGTCCAGTTCCGACATCACACAGTCGTTGACCGAGTCCCAAACAAAGATCGTCTCGCGCATGTTACGGCTCCTGAATTCGGACTCGGCGATTGTCGCCGTTGTAGATCATCGTAACCCTGCTCCTGGCTGGCAGACGGTACAGAGTCGGCTGATTCTCGAAGTTCTGTTGTGCGAATTCAAGCGCTGGGCTGTACGATCCGTCGGTTCCCCCATCTCGCTGCCTGCTCATCATTACATCTAAGTTCCGAAATCTACTTTTATGCCAATTCACGCCGACTGGTGTGCTCCATAAGTCTCAAAGTTCACCCCTCGCAAGTTGATCTTGAAGAATTGGATCAAGGTGCTCCGGGAAAGGTTCCCAGTATTCCGTTCGCAGCACGTTGGCATCAATCCAGTGTAGCGGGAAGAATATTCGCCGTGAGACAGAATTGCAAATTCGATAACTAGCACAGACCGAATAACAACCTTCGCCGACCCACAGCGTGAAAACACTTCTTTGTATATTCAACAGGTAGAGATCAATGTATATTGCAAGTACAGCAGTTAGACATAGTGAATAGCGGGCGTACTTTTTATACATTGTCTTTACATTCTGATGTCGTTTATGAAATGGACGAATTGTTATTTGCAGACGTCACAAGGATGCGGAAGACCGACGCAGTTCTTTTGAGCATTTTTTACAAGCGTGCGAATGCGTTTGATGATTTCGTGATCACGATCAACGGGATCATCCGGGTGATAGGCGGGAGGACGTTGTAAACATGTTTCGAGGCACGGCCCAAGCGGTTGAAAAGTAAAGCAATCCAAGGCTTTCAAACATAATGGCTGCAGAGGAAGGAGCTTATTCCCAACGCATGGCTGAGACGCACAACACTTGGTCATCGCGACCGCATAATCTTCCTTCTGGACAAGACATTCGGTAATGCAACTCCTTTTGGGAGTTCGCGGCAATCCCTGGGTACAAAGTCTCTCGACGAGCTGCCCCTCTTGATTGCACGCCGTTTGAGCTATTAAATTTGGATTTGGTTCCTTTGGAATGCACTCCACAGGCCTTGCCGCCCACGGCGGCAGCGGGGATTGTATGGCCGGTACAGATGGTTCAGGGTTTCCGTTCTTACACTTGGGCAGCGGCGGCGGCTGATCGCAGCCAGAGCACAGCCAGATGACGATGATTCCGCCAATAATGATTACCGTGCAGGGTTCGACCAAGCCGGATGGATCTCTGGAGTTCAGGGGGTTACTTCGCACGTATCGAAAGAGGTTCAAGTCAGCCACTTCAATCGGAATGGGATCTATGTTGCGCCACCTCGCGACTATCGGCTGATACATCCTCGCCCTGACATAGACTTGTCCGGTGCTGTTGTCCGTGTAGTACCCATACTTGCCGACCCATCGGAACGGATTCAATGTGGCCCCTGTCGAGGCGACTGAGTTTCCCCAGGCGTCGTTCAGGTAGGTGTCTGTGACAGCTCCGGAGTTGTCAGTGAGCACGCAGGTTGAGCCGAGGGCGTCGGCGTGGTAGGTGCTGGTTGTGGTGCCGCGACGCTGGGAGATCACTCCGCCGTATTGCTGCGGTTCATTTGTGTAGGTGACCTGCACGGCTCCACTGCCGTCCAGTTCCGACATCACACAGTCGTTGACCGAGTCCCAGACAAAGATCGTCTCGCGCATGTTACGGCTCCTGAATTCGCATTCGACGGTTGTCGGCGTTGTAGATCATCTGGGAGTTTTCGTCCTTTGTTCGCCCAGAGGGAGCCGCCTACGCCAACTCAGATCTGACGCAAGGACGTTTGCAACGCGCGCCGCCGCAGTAGTAATTCCCCCCCTGAGAATCGCCCGTGCCGTTGCAATGTATTCTGGTGATAGCTCCACGGCTTCCGTGTTTCCAGATTCTACCACGGCTAGAACGCGAGGGGAGTACACGGCTCGCATCCAAAATTTCCGGGATTCGTCAACCCATGCTCGGGGATCGCCAGTTCCAGAAACGTACACAGCTGGACGGCTCAGCAGTTCCGCCAAGAGCAAATCGTCACGCCTGGTTTCAAATCCAGCGCCAAGGGCATTGTCCCAGTAGGAGTGCAGGCTTTCCCCGGAAGTGACCTGAATCTGTGTTGCCCAGTCGTCGCCCTTTGGGAAGACGTCATCCACGTACAGACATCCCGCATTACACGGTTGATGAATGGCTCCGGTTAGATACAAAACCCAACACAAAGCAACCGCGGCGTCCGCATCATTAGGTTCGTCGCGAATCACCATGCGACAATTCACAATCGCCTGCGACAGGCACATGTCCATGCGATTCAGATCTCCTTCTTCCGGCAAGCGTGTCCTCGTTTTACCAAGGCGAACACCCAGATTCAGAGTAGCACCTGGCTCTCGCATCCAGTTTGGTCTGGCATACACCGGATCTTCCTTCAGCAATTCCGGCCAGTACGCGGCACGGCCGACAACCCGTCTCGTATACTGCTCTCCTTCAAGATCCTTCACGACTGGTGCGAAGTCTCGCTCCCAGCACGGATGCTTCTTCAGCATCGAGATCAACTGTTCCTGTTCCGGCGGATCCAGTCTCAGCATGGCAAGGTTCGCCATGACATAGTGAAACCCTTCCGATGCTCCGCAGGCAAATGGGAGAAATGCAGGTAGGCCGAAAGCCAGAATAGCGAATGCAGCATATCGCACGGACTCTCTCCTAATAGTGTCGACTTTTCCTAAAATAGCTGAGGCCCTGGAATACAACGGCAGTACGGCGTGCCGCGCCTTTTCGGATCAACATTAGGCTTGATCCCTGGAACACAAACTTTGTCTGACCTCAGAGCACAGTTGCCTTCACACAGGACACAATAACTCACAGGCTCTCCATAAACAAAGGTCATAGGCCATGGGCAAGTCCCCCGCTGCGCCGTGCGAGAAGCTATCAATTCGCACCAATCGGTTCGCGTTTGCCAGCAGTCGCAAATGGCTCTGTTCAGCACAAGAGGTGGCTGTCTACGCCAGAATCTCGCAACACAAATGCCAGGATCGAGCTCGCCATTTCCGCAATGTCCGACGCAATCCAGGCACTCACTTCGCCCACCAATATCCAAGACCAGCTGGTATGGCGGTTCGCATCTTAATTCAGGCCAAGTAACCGGAATATTTGGTATCGTTGGATGCGGAAGGCCGGGATACGTAATAACTACTGATCCAACTATAGGTGGCTTGCGGTCACGAACCAGACAATCCTTGGTACCAACTTCGTCTGAGGCTTGACACAACAGGCCAGAAGGATCAAGTCGTGATAGGGGAGTGTCTGAGGAATAGTGATATGTCTTCGTCGAAAAGGCTGGATCTGTACTGCACCATCTTGCAATGGTTGGCTGATACATCCTCGCCCTGACATAAACCTGCCCGGTGCTGCTGTCGGTGTAGTAGCCATACTGGCCGACCCATTTGAACGGATTCACAGTGGTGCCCGTCGATGCGACTGAATTGCCCCAGGCGTCGTTAAGGTAGGTGTCTGTGACAGATCCGGAGCTGTCAGAGAGCGCCCGGGTTGAGCCAAGGGCGTCGGCGTGGTAAGTGCTGGTTGTCGTGCCGCGACGCTGGGAGATCACTCCGCCGTATTGCTGCGGTTCATTTGTGTAGGTGACCTGCACGGCTCCGCTGCCGTCAAGTTCCGACATCACACAGTCGTTGACCGAGTCCCAAACAAAGATCGTCTCGCGCATGTTACGGCTCCTGAATTCGGACTCGGCGATTGTCGCCGTTGTAGATCATGGTGACTCTGTTGCCGGATGGCAGACGGTACAGTGTCGGCTGATTCTCGAAGTTCCATGTGGTCGTCGTGCGGCTGCCGACGGCCGGCTGTTCAATCTGTTGATTGCCGTTTGCATCGTAGACGTAGGTCGTGCGAGATGTACCGGCCTGGCCATATTTCAGCTGATTGGCGGAATCGTAGGCGTACGTTGTTCGAGTTGCGTCGATATTCTTGAGCGTTCGGTTTCCTCCCGCGTCGTAAGTGAAGGTTTGCCGGTAAGCGTTTGTTCCGGTGCGGTATTCTCCCGTAAGCTGGTTCTGCTTGTCGTAGCTCCACGAAACTCTGGCCGAGCCGCCCCCCTCGATCATGACATTGCGGTTTCCCGCATTATCGTAGCGGTAGTCGAGTTGCTGAATTGTTGCTCCGGCTGACGTGCGATGAAACACTTGTGTAGTCTGGCTGGCACCGTCGTAAGCAAAGGAGACTCTCGTTCCATTGGAATTTCGCTGCACAATGCGTCTGCCGCTGTCGTCATAAGTGTAGGTCGTGCGTTCGTTGTTTGCATTGCGAAGCGACGACATCTGTCCCGCTGAATCGTAGGAATACGTCGATCGACCGAAGCCACTGGTGTCGATTGATTTCTTTTGACCAACGGCATCGTACGAGTATGTGGTCGTCTGGCTGTTCGGTGCTTTCGTGACTGTTGTCTGTCCCAACAGATCATACGTGGCAGTGTACCGACCGGTGCTATCGGCCATCAAGGCGCGATTTCCTACACTGTCATACGAAAACGTGACACGACTGCCATCCGGATAACGGCGCCCGGTAAGCCGGCTGACGCTATCGAACGTGTAGGTCGTCCGATTTCCGCGGGCATCAATGCGCAGTGTCTGCTGCCCGGCGGCATCGTACGCACTGGTGGTTCGGCGGTTGAGCGGGTCAATCAACTGTGTCTGAGCACCTGTCTGATCATACGTGAAACTGTGCCGATTGCCGCGAGCGTCCACCAGAGCGGACGTCTGCCCGATTGCGTTGTAAACGGTCGTTGTGCGGTTACCCAGTCCGTTGACTTCCACCGTTCGCCGGCCAAGTGCATCGTAAACACTGGAAACGCGATTACCATTGGCGTCCACGCTGGCCAAGGTCTGACTGGCGATGTTGTAGATCGTCGTCGTCCGCTTGCCGAGCGGATTGATGCTGGCAACGACTCGACCGGCTGAGTCATAGACCGACGTGCTGCGGTTACCGAGTGGATCTTTCGAGCCCACTGTCTGGCCGACGCTGTTGTAAATGGTGGTCCAGCGCTTGCCGAGCGGATTGATGCTGGCGACCGTACGCCCTGTGGAGTCATAGACCGTCGTGGAACGACTGCCGTTCGCGCTCACGGATGCCACGCCACGCCCACCGGCGTCGTACACCTGCGTCGTGCGATAACCGAGCGCATTGATGGAGGCGAGCGTCTGGCCGTCGTTGTTGTAGGTGGTCGTCGATCGCGCACCCCTCGCATCCACTCGAGCGATGGCCTGACCGGCGATGTTGTAGACCGTTGTATTGCGACTACCCGCCGGGTTGACCGATGCGACCACCGCACCGACGCTATTATACACCGACGTCGATCGCCGATTCAGCGGATCGACCGAAGCGATGCTTTGTCCAGCAAGATCATAAACCGTCGTCCAGCGCTTGCCGAGAGGATTCACTGACGCAATGCCTCTGCCAGCTACATCATAGACCTGAGTCGAACGGACTCCCGCCGCATTCACACTCGCAACTGATTGCCCCGCAGCGTTGTAAACGGTTGTCGATCGCTGGGTCAGAGCATTGATGCTGGCTGTTGTGCGACCAGCTGCGTCATACACGGTTGTTGACCGCTTCGCGAGCGAATCAACAGTGGCCACGGCACGATTCAGGGCATCGTAGACTGTAGTCGAAATCCCTCCAGTGGGCCCCACGGACCGAATCTGGCTGCCCAGCTTGTTGTAAATGTATGTCGTACGTGCTCCGTTCGGGGCAATCGTCGCTTTTGGCCTGCTGCAGCAACTATCGAAGACCGTTGTGGATCGCAACCCAGCCGGATCAACGGAAGCAACTGCTCTGCCAGCCGTATCGTACACCGTTGTGGATCGAAGGCCTGTCGGAGCAATTGTTACGTATTGTGACTGATTGGCGTTATAGACGAACGTCGATACCCGCCCCATTGGGGTCGCGGTCCGTATGCGATTTGCTGCAGCGTTGTAGGCATAGGAAGTTCTGAACCCCGAGGCATCAACTGTCGCGGCGACGAGCCCTTTCGAATAGACGGTTGTGGACCGCGCTCCAGAGGGAAGAATCGTTCCAAGGCGCGACATTCCTGATCCATAAACACCGGTTGTCCGTCTCCCCAGCGGATCTATAGAAACGCGCAGACGGTTGTTCAGGTCATAAATGGAAGTGGTGATTGCTCCGGCAGCGTTCACAGTGCGCAGACGCTGCCCCCTCTGATAAGAGAAGCTAGTGCGCTGCCCAAGGGGGTTAACGCTGGCCGCTACCTGTCCCACGCTGTCATAAACGACGGAAGTGCGAATTCCGAGTGGATCAATCGATGACAGTCGACGGAGTTGCGAATCCAGCACATTGGTGACTCGCTGACCGAGTGCATTCACCACGACACTCTTCTGTGTCGAATTCCACGTCGTTGTGGTGCGAAACCCATTTCGATTCACGATCGCCACGGGTCTCAGTGACGTACTTCCAGAAGCGTAAAGGTAAGTTGTTCTGCCATCGGCTGTTTGTTCCACCGACAGCCGCGGCATGGCGGCCGTGGCGCTTTCGTAAAGGTACGTCGTACGAGCACCGGAAGGCTGGATAATGGCGTCAGCCAGAACCCTTGAGGAAACGACCTGCAATGGCTGCACTCCAGGTGCAGTAACCTGCGTCACCGACCGGAGCGTATCAAACACGATCGTCGTGGTGTTTCCAAGCGGATCAATGACATTCGCGGACTGAGCGTCGTCAAACTGATAAGTTGTGATTCCAAGATTGGGCGCCTGAACGGATCTGATCCAGCCGACGCTGTCGTACGTAAAGGAAGTGCGAGTGCCGTCTTCCCCGATCCGCGTCAGCAACTGGTGCGTCGACGCATACCCACTTCCATACCGCAACTCTGTCGTACACAACTCGGGTGTCACAAATTGTGTCGCATTGCCGCTTCCGTCAATTGTGACCGAAGTGATGCGCCCATAGACGTCCTGAATTGAGCGGAGACGACCGCTGCCATTGTAGGAGTACGAAAGCCTTCTTGAGTAAGGATCAACGATTGCTTTTGCCAAACCACCGTCACGAACAAAGGTCCACCGCTGACCGGCAGGATTTCGCAGGTACGTCAGGGCACCAGTGGCTGAATACTTGTACTGAAATCCGTTTGAAACGATGTCTTCTGTGAATCCAATTCTGGTATTGGAAACGTCCACGTTCTCTGTCAGAACATTGCGGTGACCAATCGGAACATAAATGTGAGTCGTGTCATCCTTGCAACTGTAGACGTCCAGAGAACCGTCACATCGCACTGCAGCTGCGCCACCCTGCACATCAGGAATCAGCCGCATGCTGAGCACGCCGCTCATGTGAGCCCCAGCGGGAGGACTTTCCATTATGGCATCCGCATAGGGAGAGTCCGGGCCGAACAGAGGCGCAGAGTTGTAGGTTAGCGTTTCACGCGGAGCCATAGTGTCAGAAGCGGGGACACGCAGTGCGACGGAAACACTACCGTTAACAGGACTGACGCCAATATTCCCGCCGCAGTCACTGCATGGGACACTGGCCTTCAGAAAGGCGCCGGTCCCAGCACCGGCCGTACAGGTGGGGCAAACTTCGTCGAAACCAAGCCCGGACGACTCGGTGATGGGAGTGTTCGAAGGAAATAGTGACGGAAATGATTTCGCGAGTGGTGGCAGGCATGTGGCTAAAACAAGATCATCTTTCAACCAGTCGCCAAACGGTGTCACGGTAACCTGAATGTCAGTAATGTCGCACTGTTCTGATTGGAGGAAAGTCGGCTCCAGTGTCACTTCAGCGTAACAATTCAGCAAATTGTCCTTCTTGAAACGGACGTCCAACCCCGCATATTGACACAGGATTTCAACCACCCACTGGGCACGACATGAATGTTCTGTGTCCTGCCCAAGCTGGACCCAAATGGTCCCATTGGAACCGCAAAAATCAATTGATGTAAACGCACCACAACCTTCAGCGGGGAACGTGAGAACAAACGTGCCATTGAAATCGGTGCATTCTTTGCAGGCATAGTAGTCCTTGTTCTTGATGCCCGAAATCGTAACGATGGCTCCCTTTGCCGAAAGCCCCCATGGCGTTGCACATCCACAGGGATTGAATCCAGTCACCATATTGACCTCGCCTTCGACAGAGGTGGCAGTAAGCGGGAGTCCCGCAAAGCAACAAGGATCTCATGCTGGTGTCAGATGCTTACACCCGCATCATGCCATCCTACGCCCGTTCGTCAATAGCATTTCCGACAAATCATTGCGCGAGCAAAAGATCTCCTCGAACTGGCTGTCGAGCAGCTTTGACAATTTGTGGAGACCAAGAAAATGGACGATGGTGTCATCAGGGAATCTCCTTTTCAGTTCAGACAAGACCGTCTCGCCACTAAGGAACGCACTCCGCAAAAGTCCATCCTGCTCAAAGGCCGGCCGATTGCACTGGAGATTTGAGTCGATCAGCTCAGTGGCTCCGTTGCGGTGCAGAGCCCACAAGAGGAGGCCCTGGTCTGCCCAGGCAGACAACTTTTGAAAGTGGGGTCGTAGTGCGATCCACTGCACTGCCCAGGCCCAGCTATCGAGAATCTCGGCATCACGCTGGCGGTCAAGTCCAACTACTCCACTGTTGACATTGATTCCTCGTGTGCAGACATCAGGCGAAATCGGTAATTCCTGGTACAGCCTTGGATCATTCTCAGTGACAACGCTTGTTCCATCGCGAAAGAAGAGAGCCTGTTTCTCAAGTTTTTGGAAGACCTCGCCAAGTGGACGGAGAACGACACAATCGGCATCAATCCACAATGCACGATCAAATGGTGACTGCAGAAAATAGAATGGCTTGATCCATGCCTGCCACCAGTGCTGACGAAATATTCGACGCATCGGTGCGAAGAGTTTCGGCTTTCTCCATACAATAACGCCGCGATGTGCGACACACCACCGTCGTTGCTCCTCGGTGAGTCCCAGGTCAATCACGCAGACAGGCCGGTCTTCGACCTGGCGAATCGAGCGGATGAGGAACTGGAGTTCTCTGAAGAACCCCGAATCACTGGCGGTCAGAATTCCGGAAGTACCCGCTGTGGACTCGAAGATGCGTTGCCACAATCTTTCAATGGACCACGGTCCCAGTGATTCTATGAGGACCAGCCGCAGTGCTCGCTCATAAAACTCGCGGGGGCGACGTCGAATCGTCTCCCTGGAAACGGCGAAACAGGCACCAGCGCGACAACTGAAGTATGCGGGTGCCGGTCGTTCGAAGAGAAGCTCAAAGAATCGCGCCAGCGGGAGACCCCGCTGCGGCGGTACGCCGATTCCGTCTTCCACAAGTATGTCATCTCCAAGATCGAGATAGCTCATGCCTTCGTTCAGAGAGCAGATTTTTTCGAAGAGGCGTTCCACGTGTTCGTGCGGATTCCCCTGCAGAAACACCGTAACGTCTTCCAGATCGTCATAATTCTCGATAATATGATGGAGGTATGTGTGTGCCTCACGGCCAACGTTCGGCAGCCGGATTGCTTTGGGAGGTGTCGTTCTGCCTTTGGTATAAACAACACACTTCAATGAGGAGAATCGCGTCAGCCACGCGAGGTCTTCCTGGTAGTGTGCGACCACGATTTCAACTGTAGGACGACGGACCGTTTTCGACGCGGCGAACGGGAAGCCGAGGAACAGATCCGGTGGCATAGAGTCGCGTAAAGGACAAACCCTGCAGACCTCCGGCGTAACGAGTCGTCCGATCGAAACGACATCCGGATGTGTGCAGATGAACTGACATTCTGAGTCGGAGAATGATCGCCGGGATGCGCAGTCTGCCAAAGGCCGAGCCATAAGAGTTCCTGCTGCCGGTGTTGCACGCGGAGTTGGTGTTATGAATGAACAATCCTGCATTCACTGTGTGGATACACAGGTCACGGGGTATATTTTTTGCCGCCACAGCGAGGTGATGTCGCCTGCGACGCTGCTGCCCCAGGCTGTGTGTCGGGTCTGTCCGAAGCGAAACACACCGTGCGACAATCCAAAGCCAGTTCCCGATGCGGCAGATTTGACACAGAACACTGTACAACAAGTCCCGGGAATCCTGAGACAGACTTGGGATCTGCTGGTTTCATTGAAGGACTTTGTCGCAGACGGCATGGCAACTGTCAGCAGTGAAGAGTACGAAACACGGCTTCGCATTTGTGATACCTGTGAATTCCGCAAAATGAATCGCTGCATCAAGTGTGGTTGTCATTTGAGTATCAAGGCCCGTGGAAGGGCGTTCAAATGTCCGGCAGGTTACTGGGAAGGCAAAATGCCCTAAAGCCGCGATGGCAGGCAATGGTATCTGCGGGACCATGAGTCAGTTCAAATTCGTGTTCCCGGAGGCGGGCCTCCAATTCAGCAGTTCGCGATGGCGAAAGGTGTTTGTGTTCAAAGATAACAATCTGAGGAATGCAGTTTACCTTGAGAAACTCGGAGAGGATAACATCATCATGTCCTTCCGTATCGATCGCCAAGAGATCCAGGTGAGTGAAGCGAAATTCGGTAAGCACGTTCGCTGGTGTCACAGTCCAGACAGATTCCGTCGTCAGCAGTGCCTCAAGATTTGGAATCAGCTTCGAGTGCGACAGCACTACGTTTTTGTCGAAAGAAGCGAGCTGATCAGCCCACCACGGGAGTCCTGAGGTATTGGAAACTCGATAGAGGATTCGTTCTCCCGGCACGGCGGAGACTGCGATTCGCCGACATGTGATTGATGGGTAGCCACGATAAGTGTGCGTCAACAAATCAAATACGTGTGCAACTGGCTCAAGAAGAACGGCGCTGCATTGAGTTGATGTCAGGAACTCATGCAGGAAGTCTCCGCTGCGTCCGTCGCCGGCTCCAATCTGGAGGATACGAGGGGGAGATCGCACTGCCTGTGCTGCCAGTGCCGCCAGACATTGGCGAACTCTTTCGTCAAACTCTGTTGGACGTGTCATTCCTCGCCTCCCGGTCCTGGAGCAGATTTAGGAAGTGTCTTTGACAATATTCGCTGACACGATCCGGTCGCAGTGCCTCCTGAAGCGCAAAAGCCTGACGCCGAAACTGCAGGTGATTCACAGAACTCCATTCTGCGTACCAATTTTCGGCATTCAGAACCATGAGGGCATTCTTCTTGGCAAACAAATCTGATGATGAACCAGGATTTGTTATCACGGGTACACCCGAGGCAAGAAAGTCCAGCATCTTTGCCGGGGGCTTGTGCCGTGCACGAAAGTCGTCGCCTTTGATGTCGATCGCGGCGACGGCGAGTTCAGTCAGTCTTTCATGTACCTCCCGACTCCAGTGAACCATTGTTACATCGTTATGTTTCATAAATCCAGATGTTCGGGGAACGAGGAATTCGCCTTCCGCTTCTGTCGCAACAATGATCGGCATCGGGATTGACTGGCCGTTTATCCACGCAACAACCGGCGGGAGATTGCAGGTTCGACCGATCCAGATCAGCGGACCACTGCTGACCCATGGGCGGGGCTGCTGAAGTACAAAACCAAGAGGATGCTCGAGGCAACAGGTCGGAGCGTACGGTTGTATGTATCGGCACAGTCGGCTGGAGTGGCAGAGAACCGAACGACAGATCTGCAGTCGGTGTCGGTCTTCATCGATTTCCGCAGCACTTCCGTATGTGTCAATCGGTAGGTAGACAAGTATCGCACTTTCTGCGAGTCGCTGCAGAACGCTGAGCGCTGGCAGGAATTTGATGAAAACCACAAAATCAGGGTCCTGAATTTCGTCATGATGACCAAAGCACTCCGCCCGAAAGGGTATCGTGAGTCCCTGCAGGAGATGCTGGCCAACCCAGTTCCATGATCCGAAAGTCGGGTTCTCCGGACCAATCGACACACGCACGGAAACGGTCATACGACTGCCTCATTTAACGCTGCGTGGAGTGTACGAATTGCAGCATCCGGGACGTGCCGTTTATCCGGCGGCACGTCTCCAAGTGCCCGTATCAGGTCATCACATGTCAGTCGGCAGGCCTCGGCTACCGGCATCCCATGGAGCAGTTCCGTCAGTGCTGAGCCGCAGGCGACGGTCACTCCACATGTGTGAGACTGAAAAGCAGCATCAGTGATTCGATCGCTGTCGATGAGTATCTGAATTATCATAAAGGGCCCTTCCCCAGGTTGCCCCGAAATACCGGTCCCATGTGCGTGTGGAATTGCCCGACGATTCCTCGGATCAAGGAAATGGTCCATTAGTGTTTCTGAAAATCGATCTGCCATTGGCTTGTTCCGGATCTCATGAATTCAGCTGCAGGTCCCGCTCCCTGAGAGCTGATTGAAGCGTCGTTTCATCGCCTACTCCTCTAAGTCGATTGACCAGTTCAACGCCCTGCATGAATGAATGGTCCTGATTGCTGATCTCGTAAAGCCAGGCCCCAAATCGCCCGCGACTGTAAATCTGCTGAGTTTCCAAAGCACGAAGAACACGTCTCAGGATACTGTCGCGGCTGATAGTTGGTACGGGATAGCCAAACGGCAACTTCCGATGCCAGCGGGAAATGACGTTTTGCTGGTCGATAAGGCCCAGAGAATCCAGTTTCGAAACAATGGACTGGATCAGAAACTCAGTTCCCAGCACGGATTCACATGGTTCAGCCACTTCGGCCATGAGCGACCAGTTCGCTTCGGCGTCTGGCACGCAGCCTTTGCTTAGATTACTCAGTACTGTGAGACGATAGAACGGAATATCTGCTTGCGGAAAATATGACCAGCATTGAGGTTCCAGCGCCTCCGGAGCCTTGCCCGATAAACCAATTCCTATGACATGCGTGCAGGTTGAGCGCAGTTGCAAGACCTCGTTCATCGCCGCTGGGTATCCGAGGAGTCGGAAAAGCACAGGCAGTGGCATCGTTGAGAGCAGGCAATCATACTCGATCTCATCACCCGTCGATGTGAAGACCGTTTTGTGATCTGCATCAATCCTGACCACCGCACTGTTGTATCGCTGGCATGTCCTGGGGAGTCTTGCTGCAATCGCTGTCCAGACCCTGCCGCTTCCTCCGTTTTTCGGATAACGAAAACTGGCATTCGGTCCCCACGCCGCGGGATTCGATTTGAGGCATATGCTCTGCAGTATTTCCTCAAGCCTTGGGGTCGCTACTCGCTCAGAGACCCACGAGACTCCCATCTCCTCCAGTCTGCATTGCCAGATCTTCTCGTTGTAGGGACGCATGAAGAGTTCGGTGATGGCCGGGCCAAAGACACTGTTGCACCACGCAGCAAAGTGTTTTGAAGAATCTGCGGAACACGGCCGTGTCAACAAACCGTTCACACAAGCCCATGTTTGCTGCGGTGTCAGATGGTGCAGATTCAATTGAAACGGATAGGGAATGAAATTGTCGTTTATCCAGACCCATGTGGACCTCTCGTGCAGATTCCACTCTTCCGGCGGCAGTGCGGCGTCAAGCACCTGGTCGTAGTAGGCATAATGCGAAAACTGCAAATGGCTTCCAAGATCCCAGGTGAACCCCTTTTCGTCGACGAACGAGGATGCCAGTCCGCCTGGGGCATTCGTCGCTTCGAGAATCAGGCACTCATCACTGACTGCTTCGACCCATCGATGAGCAGCACCAAGCCCTGTGGGGCCGGCCCCGAGAATAATGAATTTGCAGTGTTCCTTCATGTGATTCCTCTGTCGCTGTTTGTCGTGCGACCACGAAGTCGGTCAATCCTTGCAGCGATTTCCCTGTTGCCGCGATCGGCCGTCAGTGCACTTTCCAGACTTTCAATTGAACGCTGAAAATCACCAGTCGCTTCAAGAGCCGTGGCCAGATTGAGCAACACCGTGAGGTCGTCTGGTCGCACCTGCCGCATCTGCTGCAGAACACTGACGCTCTCCGGGTAGAAGCCCCGTTCAAGGTAGATTCGAGCAGCCTCATCCAGGAATGTGAAATCTGAATGCTCGACAAAGGCTGCCTGTAACAGACGCCCAGCGCCTTCAAAGTCTCCCGTCCCTTCAACCAGCATTCCCTCGACGAGCCGACACGCTGACGGTACAAGGTTGGCCTGCTGCATTTCGCGCCAGAGCGTCGCCGCCAGATTCAGCTGATTTGTGCGCAGGAAGTGTCTCGCAAGCGCAATCCACGAGGCTGCAAATGTTGGGCACTGTTCGATGGCGTCACGCCAGCAACGTTCAGCTTCAGTTTGCCTGCCAAGCTGCTGATAAATGACTGCAAGATTATGGAGGGCTTTGTAGCTCTTGATCCCCGGATCCTGACTTTGGAACCGGCGTGGAATTTCATCATGAATGACGCGTTCCATATCCGCGGCTGCTTCATGGACTCGTTCAAGTTCCAGAAGCAGAATCGACCGACGGAAGAGCAACTCTTTGTCATCGGGAAATCGCGCAATTGCTTCATTTGCGACGATCAACGCTGCGTCGAGTTGTCCGACAGCCTTGAGGGACTGCACCAGAATTGCATAGGTCTTGGCAACGTGTGATTCCCCTTCGGTCGAGAACTGAAGGCAACGCTGCAGCCACCTCACCGCTTCTTCATAGTTACCGGCATCCTCGTGCGTCATGCCGAGATTGAACAGTACAAAAGGGTGATCCGGATGCTGCTGCAAATCCAGATTCAGGATGCGAAAATCTCTCTCGAGTTTCCTTTGCCGCGTTTCGGGTGATTGAATCGCCCCCTGATGAACGACAAAGATGTCGGTGAATTCAACCTTTCCGCCGATACGCCTGATGGCGGGCAGGATCTGCTCATGAATCCGATGTTCAAAGCGAATCTCAGGCATGTTCCTGATGAGCTTGACGTGGTCAACAATAGTCAGTTGTCCCGGCTCTGATGAAATGCAGTGTACCTGAGCGACATATCCGAGGCAGTCTCCGGAATGCTCTCGATACGCCAGTTCACGCAGTCTGCGTCCCTGCTCCTGATCAATCACGTCATCAGAATCCATCCAGAAGATCCACTCACCGCGGGCAGGCTCCAGCGACACGTTGCGAGCCGCCGAAAAGTCATCGCACCAGGGGAAGTCAAACATTCTTGCGCCGAATCGACGACAGATTTCAGGCGTGCGATCTCTGGATCCGGTATCCACAATGATGATCTCATCGACCCACGGATAAATGCTGTCAAGACACGCTTCGATGGTCTCCTCGTTGTCCCGCACGATCATGCAAAGTGACAGCCGAATCAGTCTCCGCTGTAGCAAAGCGGATCCGCCTGACAGGCTGTGCAGTTGATAGCCAGAGTATGCATCCGCAGCGTCTGGAGCGGTCCCCGTGGCTGGCGGGAACGAACTGGCAACGCCACCGAACTGAGCCCACTTTTCCTCATATTTTCGTTCGTTCTGGGCCAGGATATCGTGCAGATCAAATCCTGCACCTTCGAAAGTCACACTGCCGAAGTGGTGAATAAACACGTGATTGGCAATGACTGCTCGATAGCCGGCCAGACGTGCTCGACGACAGAAATCATCGTCCTCAAAACAACCGACTTCGAACTGTTCATCGAGCAGACCGATTCGATTCATCACCTCTCGACGAAACAGCAGACAGAATCCAACGAGTCTGTCAGTGACTGTGAGATTCCGACAGGCTCGTCGATCCCAGGCAAATCCATCAACACTTGTAGGGAGGCGATAGGATACGGGTATCTGCTGAGTCCCGCTGACGTTGTTGGATACCGGGCCAACGAGGCCATTTGTGTGATCGTCGTACAGCGCCTCGAGAAGCCCGCTGAGCCACCCCGTCGTCACCACACAATCGTTGTTCAGCAGCAACAACTGTTCTCCAGTGGCGATTTGCAGACCCTGATTGACAGCCCTGGCAAAGCCACGATTCGTGTCGTTTCGGATGACCCTGGCTCCAGGAATCGAAGACAGGTATTCCGGCGTTCCATCAGTGGATCCGTTGTCGACAAAAATCAATTCGATTTCTTCATCCGTACGCATCAGCAGACTGTCAACACATTGTCGAGTCGCCCAAAGCTGATTGAACGTGGCAATAATGATTGATGTCAATCCAAAGTCAGACCGGCTGCGTTTCCGTGCCTGCACCAAGAGCTGGTAAGTGTGGAATTCTTCCGCATCGGCAGCACTGATTCCTGATATCAGCAGGTTGCCGATCTGAACCGTCCCTTCTGCTGCCTGTTGCTTCCAGTCTTCCGAACCAGGCGCCGAAATTGACACTTGCCGACAGACATCAAAACCAGCGCGATACAGCAGTTTTTCCAGCTCGCGCCGAGTGAAGCACCGTACATGGTCTTCATCCAGTAAACCAGCTCGTTCGTAGCTCCAGTTGCCGTCCAGCAGTCCGGAAACGACGCTGTGATGGCGGCTGTTGGGAACGCTGATCACCAGGGATCCGCTGTCACTCAGCCAGCAGCGACATTTAACAAGAATGTCATCCGGATGACGAAGATGTTCGAGTACGTCCGCCAGCACTATGCAGTCAAAGGCAGCGGGTTCAAAGAAACTCTCAGCAAGTGCTTCAACAGGACTTTCGATAACACGATCCAGTCGTCCGGCCGCTGCGACTACAGCTTTGGGATCTGCTTCGACTCCTGTGACATGGCAGTCGCGTTCTGACTTCAGACACTGTCCCAGTCGACCACTTGCGCAGCCAATGTCCAGAATCTGCACAGCGGATTTCGGTATGAGTGATCGTACATCCGGGCGATCAAATTCAAAATAGTCGCAGGATTTTCCATGAACTGTCACCGACGATTTCGTCACCACGGCAGCTCTTAGCAAATCCGACATGCGCCGGCTGTATGTGTGGTGCTGAAGTACGTGCTGATGCCCATCGCGTGCCAGCTGCTCGGCAAAGACAGAATCATTCAACAGGCGGTCGATAATCTCGATTAACTGGTCGTCGGAACGGAATGTCAGCAAATGTCGACCAACGTCAAAGAGCTGCTCCAGACCGTTGTGCTCTATGTGATTTGTCACCAGCGGCAGACCACATGCTGGAATTTCAAACACACGCATGTTCAGGTCGTCTGCGACACTGCAGTTGAATCCAATCCGGCAGCGTGAGTACATTCGGCACATGTCTTCGAACAGCGCTTTGCCAAACCAGCTGCTGGGGTATCGTGCCGCAAGAAAACCGAGTAATCGCTGTCGATCAGTACCGACGGGGTTTCCAACGAACCCAAGGTCAAAACATTTCGTTTCCGACGACATGGGATGATGGACATCTGGGTCACACGCCAGCGGCAACCAGTGTACGACCCGGTTTGTAATCTGCTGAAGTGCCATCGCACCGTTTTGCTGGGCTGCAAACAGAAACTCGGCGTCACCAAATCGCTCCACGCTTCGCGCCATGTTGAGGTGGGTATCAATCGCCCAGGCAGCCCGAGGCCGACATTGCTCGGGAATGTTGTAGTCCAGTCCGTCGTCGACAAAAACGAACAGATCAAAGGTCGATGGATTGACGAGCGCCAGTTCATGTGGCACCAGATGTTCCACATCGACAAGTTTTCCGAGTGCCCGGCGGCAGTAGAATCCCGTCGTCTCCGGCCTCTGCTCATGGTCATACACCAGACCGACTTTCATGAGTGACTCCTCATGCTGGAGAAGAGCGGTCGATACTTCGTCGCAATAATTTGCTCCCAGGTATACTCTGACAGGAATCGCTCTCTGCCGGCCTTGCCAAGGGCTAATGCCAGCTCCCGATCGGTCATGAGTCTGAGTAACTGTTCGGCCAGGCTATCGGCATCACCAGGCTCAAACAGCAGTCCGGTAAATCCATCAACAACCGTATATGGCAGACCTCCGATCCGGCTGGCGACGACTGGACGGGACGCCGCCATCGCTTCCACTGCGGTTCGCCCCAATGCCTCCTGAGCGACTGTCGGCACCACAACAATGTCCACGTCAGCCATCAGACATGGCAGCTCGTTCTGATCTTTCCAGCCGCGATAACGAAGAAACGGTGCGTCGTACTGCCCGGGGTCAGAAGTCACATGCAATTCGAAATCCTGCCCGAGATCCCAAAGTCGGCAGCAGGCTTCATAAAGGACGTGAAACCCCTTCATCAGTTCTGCCATTAGTCCAGCAAACAGGAGTCGTACTCCATTGTCGGCGAAATCTCGTTCGGGTAGTTGTTGGAATCGGCGCTGATCGAAACCACTTGGAATCACATGGACTTGCCTCGCGTAGGGTTCGCATAAGGCGCCGATGAGTGGATTCACCACGAGTATTCCAGCAGCATCGGCAAAGGCGGTGTGCAGTTCCGCGTCAAACGCTGCATCACGAAAACCGGCTAACTCGCGTTCATTCGCATGTAGTGCCCCTGAATTCCTGGCATGCGACTCGACGCAGGTCACACATGTCTCCCGATTTGAGAGTTGCGTCTTTCGACACTGTTGAATTCCCCGGACCCGATCAACCAACAGCCGAACGTTGTTGAGTGGGCACAGACATTCCATCGCAGCCAGGCGAATGAAATAGGGAAATTTTGAGACCGCAGATGCCAGGAGTCCTTTCGTATTCCAACTGTCCGTAACAATCACAGCATCAGGGCAAAAGTCTGAAACCGCATAGCGAAATGCTGAGCGAATTCCTTCTCGATTCCAACCTGTTTCGTCAAACTCAATTGCACAAGAGTCGTAAGGCAGCGTTCCATTGACAATTCCCACCGACCATGGTCTGCAGACCGCATAAAAATGGCAGACATCAAAGCCGTCGCTGGTCAGGAACTGCGCCAGTTCTGCTGTGTGAATGATTCCACCGCCCGTGGATGGCCAATTAAACAGCAGGCTGACGATGGCAATTTTCTGAACGCCCTGGCCATGTCGTTCAGGCAACTGCGATACTCCATCAGCTTCGAGCAGCCGACGGTTGAGTCGCCCTGCGGCGGTTGTGGGGTCAAGGATCGATTCATCCAGGCGAAGGTCGGAGGACACAGACCCAAGTGTCAGCCGCTGATGGAATAACTGGCTGATTTGACTGATGTCCATGCGGGTGACACTCCTCGCCTGTTGACTGGAGATGACTCAGCACTCGCCCCAAGGGTAGTTGCCGACAATGGAAATGTCAAATCAGCGGCCGGCTATACCATGCCTCATCCTCCGGCCCCCGCATCAACGCCTGCCCGTGATACGCCCCCGTTGATCCCCAGCGAAACACGTAGGACGGACTCGCCATCATGCAGGGGTCTGCGGGGGAGCCGAGTCCGTTGAGCCGGGCGATCAGTTGCTGGTCAAAGTCTCCACGCAGCGTCAGCGGCCAGCCTCCAACCTGTTCAAACGCCAGCCGCGTAAACGCGAGGCTGGCGTGGAAGCGGCCGGTGGCATCTTCCTCCCCGATCCGACCCGTGTAATCACTCAGCACCTTCGACGGCTTCGACCACAGGTGATCATTCATCACCGCCACGTGGCTGCTGATGTGATGCGGCAGGTAGATGTCGTCGTCTTCCCAGACCACAAGGATCTCTCCGCGGGCCAGTCCTGCCAGCGCGTTGAACTTCTCCGGCAGTGATCGAAACCGCCGCGGAATACTGATGATCTCCCAGCCTGCGCCGGTCTGATTCTGAAACTCACCGGCATCATCCAGCACAATCAGTTCCCGGCGATGGGCCGGATAGTCCTGGGCCAGAAAGCAGGCGATCGAGTTCTCGAGCAGTTTCGGCCGCCGATATGTGGGGCAGAGGCAACTCACAAAAGGCAGCTCACTCGACATCAGACACCTCTTCTCTCTGATTCCATTTTCCAAGCGGACATTCGCTTGATCGCCAGGATGCCTTTTCAGCGAGGTAACAGCCACACACGCTGCAGCGGTCGTCGTTACGTTGGTCGCAGAGCGTGCAGATCTCCAGTCGATGCTGAAGTTCCTGGGCATCGACCTTTTGCAATCCATCGGCCACGTGGGCGACGAGCGACTTTGTGAAGTTGGCCGCCATCTTGATGGTGCCGGGCAATGCAGGTTTTTCCCGTAGATCGCGACTGAGCACCGTGAGTCCGTGATTCGCCTGCGTATGATGCACGACCGACCATTCCGGATTTTCGTTCAGGAAACGACGAACTGCTGGCAGCAACCCCGGACCGCCGTCTTCACCACGTTCCCCGAAAATCTGCGTGTCGTGCAGCACGATCCAGCGACGAACCTTGCCGGCGTGACGTTGGAATTCGTTCGACAACTGGTCAGCCGTATGGCGAGTGTCAACGAACAGCAGATCGCACGAGTCAATGTGCACCGACAGTGAATCGCCCTGGACAAACGAGAAGTCCGTGACTCCCTGCTTTGACTTCAGGATCTCGGCGATCGGATCGTGATTCAGATCGTACGAGACCATCCGTTTCGGTTGACCGGCCAGCAGTGCCACAGTCGACACCCCATGCCGCATGCCAAATTCGATGACCGTTTCCGACTGACTGGCTAGTTCCCGGAGCTTGTCACAGTGCTCATTGATGTCGGACGGAGTGCTGCGTGCCTTCTGGAACATGTCCTCCAGCGTCAGGCCTTCATAGGCCTGCGTCTGCGATTTGCAGACTCCGCAGGACGACACTCGCGGCGGATAGGTCACCGGATCGGCCGCGAGGGCATCGAACTGTTCTCCAGTCAGACGGCCGTCCGCGTTGATCGGCGACTGCGGATCTTCGTTGAGTCCTTCAACGTAATGCCGCCGCAGGCGATCCAGCGACAGCCCCAGTTCCTGATGGCCAAGGATGTAGTTCCTGATCTTTCCTTCCACGCTGCGACGATAGGTGCGACCGGCTGCCGGATCGGCAAACCGATGCTGCCAGCGAAGGAATGGAAGGCACAGGCATTTGGCTCCGGCCTGTCGGTACTTTTCATGGATGTACCATTCCTCACCACCGAACTCGCGGAAGTGCGGATTGAATCCCAGCCACGCATCACGGCGACAGGAAAACAGCCCCAACCCCTGAGCCGGTATTTCAAACGGCGGATTGTGGACCGAAGTTCCTCGCGCATCCGTATCCCACGTGCCCCACATGCCATCCCGCCACTTGTCCGCGAAGTGCGTATGCACGCCGGCCAGACTATCCAGAACCAGCGGGCCGGAGAGCAGATCTCGGCAGTCCGGATTGCGTTTGTAGAAATCCATCAGCCGCCGCACAGACTCCGGCCAGAGCAGGACGTGCGAATCAATCACGAGCACAGCGTCTCCGGTCGCGACCTTGAAGATATGATCGCGCGGGGCCGAGGTGCCGGTGTAGCCGGGCATAGGTACATACTGCACGTTGTACGGCTGAGGAAAGTCACGGACTGGTTTCTGATTTGCTGGGTAAAACGTGCCGGCACCGTCAGCGATGTTGGCCAGAAACCCGCGGAGCCGTTCCCCTTGTGGGCCGTCGGGATCGTTGTCCACGACGACCAGTTCGATCTTTGGCATGACATCCGCGTGGTGCAGACGCAGCGCGTTCAGGGAAAAGTACACCCCGTCGAAGTCTCCATATGTGGCCATTCCGATCGTCAATCGCATGTTCATCTCCGTTCTATTCAAGACCCATCAAACCGCCTGGAGTCGTGTTGGTCGGTGGTTGAGTCGTGCTGGTGCTCGTGGTCGTGCTGGTACTGCTGGTCGTTGTGCTGCTGGTGCTCGTTGTGCTGGTGGTGCTACTGGTCGTGCTGCTGGTGGTCGTCGATGACGGACTGGCAGATGTGGTGGAACTGGAGGACGTTGTTGTCCCCGGAATCATGGTTGTGCTGGTGCCCGGAGGCTGCGGTCCCGACGTGGTCGTGCCTGGGGCCGACGTCGTCGTGCTCGTGCTGGTCGTACTGGACGAGGTGGAAGTGGTGGACGACGTTGTGCTCGTGGACGTGCTGGAGGTTCCCGGACCACTGGTTGTTGTGGTTGATGGAACGCTTGTGGTCGACGTAGACGGTGTTGGCGGCCACGATGTCGTGGTTGTTGGTGGCGGAGTGGTCGTCGTGGAAGTGCTGGACGACGATGTGGTGCTGGTGGACGTTGAACTCGTCGACGTGCTGGTCGACGTTGTTCCCGGTCCCTGATTCGTCGTGGTCGTCGGTGCAACCGTGGTGGTTGTCGAAGTCCACGGCGGCGGGTTGTAGGTGGTCGTCGTCGGTGCAGGCGTCGTCGTGGTTGTGCTTGTGCTGGTGGTCGTGGTCGTGCTGGTCGACGTGCTGGTGCTGGTCGAGGTTGACGTCGACGTGCTTGTCGAAGTTGAGGTGCTGGTGGACGTGGTGTTCGGCGGCTGCGTCGTCGAAGTCGGTGCGGCCGTCGTGCTGGTGCTCGTGGATGTCCACGGAGGCGGATTCGACGTCGTCGTACTGGGTGCCGGCGTAGTCGTCGTCCTGCCTGACGAGGTGGTGGTCGTCGTTGTCGTGGACGTCGTGGTGCTGGTGGTCGTCGAGGTGGGATCGCCGTTGCAGCACCGGCAGGCGACCAGTTCGTCGATGAGAATGATGCAGGGCGCGTGCTTCGCCAGCAGATCCCGCAACACGTCTTTGCCGGGTGAAGTGCCGGCGGCGTCGGCTTCCTTCACCAGAGCATCACCCGAGTGACCATTGAGCGATGGTTTCGGAGAAGCCTCAAGGCATGTGGCGGGCGTTTCTGTGGAGTCGTCGAAGTTCAGTGCGGACCGTTGGTTCAGTCTCAGGATGGCGGCTGCGAAGATGGCGGCCAGCTCCGTCTGCGGTGATGTCGCTGGCGAATCCGATATGGAACTCCCCATGGTGGCTCTCCTTGTGGATGCGAAACAGGGGACCAGGAACGTCGCGGAAGACGATCCCCCTGCTGGAGAGCTACCCAGTCAGAATTGTCTCTGACGAAAAAGGGACCCCAAACAAGACCGGGTTGTGAACTCTGAGAGGGGTGTTCAGCAGAGACGCCGAGAGTTGGAGCGGCGATTTTGGGGGTGTCGGTGGAGAACCGGCGGGTTGCGATCGGACCCCGGAACCTGGTTCTGCGAACAGAGAGTCGCTGCGGGGGACTCGATCTGTTGGAGAAGGCGAAAACACTGGGAAAAACAAAAAACGCCGAGAGGGGTGACTCTCGGCGTTTTCTGTTGACTGTTGGGTCTTGTTTTTCCGTAGAAAAACAGAAAGCTCCTCCCGTAGGACTCGAACCTACGACCCGGCGGTTAATCCGCCTACGGCGGACCTGCTCTACCGAACTGAGCGTGAATCCATTCTCGGCCGATACCGGATTTCAACCATTTTTCACGGTTCATGGCGTCGGATCTTGAGGCAAATTCCTCTTGATGAATCAAAACCCATG
>Ga0255095_1000188_pt1 | contig 35691 bp, 22 predicted proteins | sample Colum_Law_RepC_8_2_FD_188435 | JGI IMG/M metagenome (GOLD analysis project Ga0255095, IMG submission 188435) | Freshwater microbial communities from Columbia River, Oregon, United States - Colum_Law_RepC_8d | ecosystem: Environmental > Aquatic > Freshwater > River | place: USA: Oregon...
GCCTGATCCAGTTGGATGACGACGCGTTGGGCTTTGGCTGGCACGTTGGCAGTGGACCGGTGCCGACCGGAGCCGTCGATCTGGGCACCGTGATGCGTCACGAACTGGGCCACATTCTGGGCTACGGTGATCTGGACCCCGCCACGGCGGGCGACAACATCATGTCCGGCACGATACTGCCGGGTGTCCGTCGCCAGATTCCGGCAGCAGGCACCACCGCCGATTTGGCTGCACCGAACAGTTCCCTGTCGTGGCCCACACAGTGGGAGCCTCAGCAACGTCGGGAATTCCTGCCGGACTCCTCAACGCCGCCGGCGACAGCCACCAGCCTTGTACTCGTTGGCCGCGAACTGCCGCCTGAAAACCATACCACTACGACCGTCACTCCGCGAGTGCGTCCACGCTCGCTGACTCTGAACCTTCTTGCCGCCGAAAGCCGCGAACCGTCGGAGCAGCCCGCAGATTTTGCCCTGCTGGACGACCTGTTCGGCAACCCGCTGGAGGGACTTTTTGAATAGTGGTCGGACTGCGAATATGAGCCACCCGACAGCTCTGAACGCCCTGTCCTGGGATACGCTGGCAGGTCAATTTGAGATTTCACCGTCGGCAGCCGGTGGTCCCGCATGAAATTCAGCCCAGCGCTGCCATGCGTAGCTCCATTCCATCCACATCCGCATCACAGACCAGAGCAGTCGCATCCGCTCAAGCTGTTCAGCCGGCAGGCGGGTTTGCATTGCCTGAGCTTCCCGGGCAGCCATGTCCAGCCCCCAGCGTCGCGCAAGGAGGCGGCAAAGTGTATCGGCAGTCAGTTGCAGGTCGGGATCGTCTTCGTCTGCATCATCGAAGGGCGCCGCAGCGGCTTCGTCGGGGATCAGACCGCTGCGATCCGCTGCAACAAACTGTTCGAACAGGCGACCGCGAAACGGCTGCAGTTCAAGTGGCCGTGTTGCAGCCTGCGCCTCCAGAATCAGTGATTCAACTTCCGTCAGCAGACTACGGACTGCCACGGGACACTGGACAGATTTCGCGGCGTTCTGATCTTCAGAATTCATGCATAACTCCGACAGTCAACATTCCAGTGAATTCCGGCGCGGGACGTAACGAACAGGGTCTTCCACGCCAGCTTCGGCAAATCCCTTGAGTCGCAGTTGGCAGGAATCGCATTCGCCGCAACTGGCTCCGTCAGGGGCCGGATCGTAGCAACTGTGAGTCAGACCATAATCGACCGACAACTGCAGTCCGTGGCGAATGATCTGGCCTTTCGTCATGTTTATCAGCGGCGCGTGAATTCGGATCTGCCCGCCCTCAACTGCGACTTTTGTCGCCAGATTTGCCATGCGCTCAAATGCCTGCACAAACTCCGGCCGACAGTCCGGATATCCGCTGTAGTCGACCGCATTCACCCCCAGAAACAGGTCATTTGCCTGCAGCGATTCAGCCAGCCCGAGGGCCACTGAAAGGAAAATGGTATTGCGAGCAGGCACGTAGGTTACCGGAATGCCGGTCGACATTTCTGATTCCGCCCGGTTGTGTGGCACGGGGATGTCATTCGTCAGGGCTGAACCGCGGAAGATGCTGGTATCCACGCGGAACAGGACATGGCTGGTCACACCGGCAGCCCTTGCCACTTTCTCGGCTGCAGTCAGTTCAAACCGGTGTCGCTGACCGTAATCAAACGAAATGGCGTGCAGTTCGTAGCCCTGGGAACGGGCAACAGCGAGCACTGTTGCCGAATCCAGCCCACCACTGAGCAGCACCACAGCCTTTGGCATACCCATTGCTTTTGCCTTTTCAGATTGTGCCGCGGAACGGCATTCCGGGGCCACCGCCTGCCTTGCTGAAATCTCGCCTGCTGACCCGGGAAACTCAATGCCGACGTCTGCGATTCCCGCAGAACGCCCACGGATTCTCGCAGCACTCGCCTCAGTCCGTGATGACCGAACCTCCTGAACGGCGGACGGGACGGCGGATATCCGTTGCGAAACCGTCCTCAGGGCACTGCCGGAACGGCAATCTTCCGTCCCAGACAGATGCGAAATCCGTCCCGCGAATCGGAGTAGTGCGGGCCCATCAACCCCAGTCTCACAGCGCAGCGGGCGTTACCGGGAACATCAAAATAGTTGCCTCCCCGACACACCGGGCGGTAGTTTTCCTTCGCGAAAAACGGCTCTTCGTGACCTCCCTTCGGATCGAAGTGATCCAGCACCACCTCCCAGACACCGCCACACATATCCGCCAGCCCGAAACCATTCCGACCGAGTTCGCCGTAATGATCGACCGGCGAAACAAAGGCAAATCCATCGCTCCACGTGGCCCGCGCCAGTGGCCACGTACGGTTTCTGTCCGGCAGCAGATCGATGGCTGAAATATTCAGGCGACCGACGCCTTCTTCCAACTCATCCCCCCACCAGAAATTTGCACGCGGACGCCCACCACGACAGGCATATTCCCATTCGGCATCAGTTGGCAGCCGATACTCAAGCCCCTCCGGCAGGCGCCCGGCAGCCTGCTCGCGATCATTCAGCCAGCGGCAGAAGGCCCGCGCATCCGCCCAACTGACGCAAACCACTGGGAAATTTTCCTGCTGCGGGAACTGCCAGTTCGGGTCACGCCAGCTCTTGCCCGCCATGGGTTCCCACGGATGCACCACACTGGTCGTCAGTCGATATCCCTTCCACTCGGGGTTGAAGCACTGAGTCTTCCCGCCGGGACGCTCAGCATCCGTCAGATATCCAGTGTCTTCGGCAAACCGGCGAAACTGGGCCACGCTGACTTCCGTTCGGGCCATCCAGAAACCCTGCCGAATCTTCGTCAGGCGGGCCTCGCCCTCATAGCTCTCCCGCTCGGTCCCGGGAGTTGCTCCGCCTTCAATCCCCGTTGCCCAAGCCCGCTCCTTCGCTGTACTGCCCATCATGAATTCACCGGGCGGCAGGTACAACACATCCAAACGACACTCAGATCCCAGATCCAGAGTCCGTATCTGGCCGACCGCTGGCTGCTGGCCGACCGCCAATCCCTGAAGAACCAGCGTGCAGAGTGCCCACGAAAACAGAACATCCAGAAAGGAAAAACCACCCGCGTCCGATTTCGATTTCGACATCACTTTGCCCCCTCGCCGCTCATCGCCGGCATCCGTTGCCCCCAAATCCGTCCAGTCAAGTCTGCTGCAGATTAACCCGGCTCCTGCGTTCGGGCAATCATCAGCGTTGCAGGATGTTCGTCCTGACTCCTCGCAAAACAAAAGGATCGACGCAAAATCCCGTACGCAGTTCCGGATTGCATTGCCACGGGTGTTGCCCCCTCGGGAGGGCGAAGCTCCTGCTGAGCCGAATCGCTGTCTGGCTGCTGAATCCCACGGCTCGGCGGGAGCCTCGCCCTCCCGAGGTGGAACCAACGAGCACCAGCTCGGTGCCAGCCCTCAGGACAACACCCGTTGGTTTCCGCCAACGGCTCGCCTTTGGATGACTCTGTAAGTGGTGTCTTTCGTGGTCAGAATATTTCTTAACACCAGGCAATTCATTTTGCGTTGATCCAAAAAAACACCCCGCCGACCAGCCACAGCCGGGAGCGGGGTGCAGGACGCTGGATCCGGATCAACTGAGACGTCATTCCACGCCGACAGCTTCCCCGCCATCACGGGTGCCCAGTGCACTGTACACCCGCAGATCCACGTTCTCGGAAATGAATCGAACGGATCCGTCGGCCATGCCAAACTGGGCTCCGCCCGTGTGACGACTGCCAAAGCTGATCTCGTATGCAGCAAAAGCCACAGAACCCACAGGCACTTTTTTCAGGTTCATGGCGACACCGGTTGAACCCAGAGCTTCAGACATGTCACCCATATTCGTCGTATCGACGTCGTCAGAGCCGATGCCCCAATGATCCTTGCGTCCCTGTGTCGGCTGGCAGTTTTCCCGCACCGTGCCCATCTCCGGAATGGCCCCCATATCCGGAGCAGCCTCGCCTATCGCGATGGTATTCGACGTGCCATCGGTAATGTCAGCCATCTTCTTCCCGATCATTCCATAATGGGCATCATTACGCTTGATTCGCTGATGGTTCAACTTCTGTGAAAAGACACCGTCAAGGTCACTGATGACCTCCACCCACCCGGTGGTCCCCCAGGGAGTTGCCACGTTCTGATAACGACGATCATCGGCCAGCCGTCCGGAAACGCAGCCGAGGTAATTCATGGGCGTTCGCTTCTGAACGATCCAGTTGTCGCCGGAAATGTCTGCGACCTGCTCGGGGAATGGATCGGATGGACAACGAAATGAGGGGAACTTCTGCTCGCAGACAAACAGATTCCGCCAGACCGGAGTATCGTTGGGATCTCCCGGCTTTCCAGGCAGGGGATAGGCCCACTGAGCATTGATCACACTGTCCTCCTGCATGGTCAGCATCTGGTAGGCAGCTGACTGCTCGATGAATGGCAGCAGCAGTCCACTCCAGGTTGTCCCCACTCCGAACTCCGCGGCCATTGGCCAGCCATTGTGAACGTCGTGGAAATTGTGGCAGGCCAGCGTCAACTGCCTGATGTTGTTTTTGCACTGCGTGCGCCGCGCTGCCTCGCGCGCCTGCTGAACGGCTGGCAGCAGCAGTGACACCAGAATCGCGATAATTGCAATCACAACCAGCAGTTCGATCAGTGTAAAACCGTGACGAAGCGACCGTCCCGGCAGCAATTCCGAGCGATGAACTTTCATGATACTGCTCCAGAAATCAAGAAAAAATCAGAACACAACGATTGTGAATCAGCCGCCTGCGGACACAGCCGGGGCCGAAATACTGAATTCAAAATTGTTCTCTCCGGATCCCACTGACACCGACTCAGGAGTCGTCGAGGGCGCTTCATACTCGAGGGGAAACAGATTCTTCACCCCACCTTCAACCTCGCTGGGCTTGGTCTCCACTGGCAGAGGTTTGCCGTTCCTGTCAACCCACAGCGTAAACGTCACCTTGTAAGTTCCCGACCAGATCCCCTTCTCGCCCTGAGGATGCTGGATCGTGAATCTGCCCTCTGCATCAGTCACTCCAAAACCAAAGCCATGCCGATCCGGGTTGAATTCCACCACATCCGGAAAGAATCCGACCTTGCAGTGCTCCACCAGTTTTCCATTCAGCGACACAGTTCCCGTCACCTGCCGCATCGGTGGCTTTCCGCAGCCGGTAACCAGACTGACAGTCAGCAACCCCATCATCACGAAACCACCTGCTCGCCGCCTGTTGTACACACTCATCTCCACAGTCCTGCCTGCTACTGCTGCCCGATTGACTCCCCGTGCAATCCAGCGTGATGCACTGAGGGACAGAGGTTGTTCCATGACTGCGAACTTCGCGTGAATTCACGCATGAGTTCTCTGTGAAAAATTTCTGCCGAAATGGTGAAGCCTGCGTGAGGTTTCCGTGAGTTCAGCGGGGTGCAACAATAACTCGCTGGCAACCCGCAGCGAACACGTCAGAATGACCGCCGTCGTATTCTTTGCCTGCATCCCTGTGGAGTCCTGCTGTGTCGCACCTCCGATTGCTTCGTGCTGCCCTGCTGCTGTTCACTGTCCCCCTGCCGCTGCTTGATCCGCAGCCCGCCTGTGGTCACGACGGCCCGGATCCGCTGATCCACTGGGATTTCCGCCCACAGCAGCTGCAGGGCTCGAAGCTCAAGGCACGCCTGGGAGTGGATATAGAACTATCGGGGCCACTGCGATGGTCCGAGGATGAATTTGGACACTCGCTGATGCTGACACCACGAACTGCGGGTTATGCTCAGCCCGCCGGTACCGCCCCAGCGCTGCCAGCCAAAGCGCTGACAGTGTCTGCATGGGTCAGCGTGGATGAACCGCTGGACTGGGGCGGAATCATCGGACGCATTCAGGATGATGGCGATCAGGAACTGGGCTGGATGCTTGGATTTGATCGCAGCGTTTTCACGTTGACAATTTCCACCAGCGGTGCTGATGACGGCAACGGTCGACACACCGTGCTGAAAGGCTCCACCCCGTGGGTCCGTGGCCGGTTTCATCACGTGGCCGCAGTCTTCGACGGCCAGTCAGCCCGGCTCTACGTGGACGGCAGGGAAGAAGCCTTCACTGCCGAACAGTATGGCGAAATCCTTTATCCGGCCGCCCAGCAGGTGTCGATCGGCAGCTTTCGGGATGGCAATGAGGACCATCGCATGACAGGTCGATTGCGGGACATCCGGATCTTCGACCTCGCCGCCAAACCAGAATGGGTACGACTGGAATTCGAACACGGTGTGAAGCTGGCATCGCTGGCGGCCAGGCCCGTCGTTTCTGCATCAGGATTCGCTGTCGAACCCTACCTGCAGTTCGGGACTCAGACCAGCATGACCATCATGTGGCGGACCGCCCAGCCCGGATCGACACTTGTGCGTTACGGCGCAACCGCAGCGTGTGAACAGGAAATGAAGGTGGAAGGTCTGCACGAGATTCATCAGGTGCTGCTGCAGAATCTGGAACCGGAAACGCAGTACTTTTATACGGTGGAAACCACACTGGCCGACGGATCAATTGTGGAAAGTCCCACATATACCTTTGTGACAGCCGTCAAGGATCAGACACCCTTCGCGTTCGCCGTATTTGGTGACACGCAGAAAAATCCGCAGGTCTCGGGGAAACTGGCCACCATGGCGTGGGCTCAACGGCCTTCATTCCTGGTGCACGTCGGTGACCTCGTCGATAAGGGCACGCTGGCGAATCACTGGACCGAACACTTTTTTCCGGGCATGAAGCCCGTCGCTCAGCGAATTCCATTCTATCCGGTCCTGGGCAATCACGAAGAGAATGCTCAGAATTACTTCGACTATATGGCCCTGCCGTCGCCCGAGTACCGCTACACCTTTCACTATGGCAATACCCAGTTCTTCATGATCGATTCCAACCGGGACATTTCTCCCGGGTCAGAACAGTACGAATGGCTGAAGCAGGAACTGCAGCAGTCGCAGGCCGTCTGGAAAATTGCCTGCCACCACCACCCGCCATACTCATCTGATGAAGATGATTACGGCAATCTCTGGAAAACCCGCATCTCGACTCGCGGTGATCTCAGAGCCCGCCAACTGGTTTCACTGTACGAACAGTTTCATGTGGATATCGTCTGGAGCGGTCACATTCACAGCTACGAGCGAACGTGGCCGATTCATCAGGGTCAGGCCGTCGAGCAGCAGGGCACCATCTACATGATCACCGGTGGAGCTGGCGGCAACCTGGAAACCGCCGGCCCATTCCGCCCCTTCTTCCAGAACAACGTCAAACACGGACATCATTACTGCATGGTGGCCGTCAACGGGGGTACGATGGAAATCAAGGCCTTTGATCTGGAGGGTCGACTGTTTGACACCATCACGCTGAGGAAGTCGGCCGTCAAACCAGCACACCAGCCCCAGCCATAACCACGGACGTCCGGACCGACACGTCAGGTTGCCCGGGCAGACTCGCCCCGCAGGAAGCAGCCCAGCAGGCAGGCTGCCGCGAGGCCCACCCCGGCCAGCAGCAGCAGCAGAACTGACCAGCCGTGAGTTTCAGCCAGTCGCGTGGCCTGCCAGTAAAATGCGGCCGTTGCCCCAAAGCCAGCGGCGTCCAGCAGCGATACCAGCAGGCCGGCTCTCGAACCACCAAACTCAGCAGAAAACACACTGGCGGGGATGTAATAGCACGGCGACAAACACACGCCGAACACAAACAACAGTGCCGTGGCAACCAGCGCTGCCGTGTTTGTCGCAAGGTGCAACGCGGGCAGTACTGCGAAGGTGGCCAGACAGCCGGCAGCAGCAACCAGCAGTGCCGGCAGCACCAGTGCCATCCGGCGACGTCCGAGCAGATCGAACACCCAGCCTCCGATCAGCACGGAAATCAGGCTGCCGAATGGAAAAGCCGAGGTTACGCGACTGGCGTCGCTGGCCGACAGGCCAAGCGAGCCTTTGAGGAACAGGGGGATCAGTAACAGCACGTCCCACAGCACCGCCATGCCCATCAGTCCGCCACAGATGAGCCAGCAGCGCGGACTGGATGCGAAGCGTTTCAGAGCCAGAGTCAGGGGCTCATTGGAACCGGAGTTCACCACCGCCCGTGTCGCAATGTCCGGACGACTGCGAATCAACAGGGCATAAACTACGGCCAATGGCACAGCCACCGCCGCCGTCACCAGTCCAGGCAATCGCCAGCCATGCCCGGAAACCAGTGAGCCGAGCCCGAATGTGGCTGCCAGGACTCCAACACGAGAACTGGTGGAAAGTACCCCCCAGATTCGACCTGCCTCGTTTGGCAGCGCCCACGCGGAGACAATTCTGGTCATTGCCGGCCAGCCGGCGGCCTGAGCCAGCATGATGACGAATACTGCCGCACGAATCTGCTGACCATCGCCGGCCTGGGAAAAACCGACAGCTCCAGCCGCTGCCAGCAACAACCCCAGCGTCAGCGTGACACGACCACCCAGCACATCAGCCAGCCACCCCCAGACAAACTTTCCGACCAGCCCACCCAGCGTGCCGGTCCCGATGATCTGGCCCCACGCGCTGAGGCTGATGCCCAGTCGCGGGTCACTGCAGATTTCCGTCGCTGCAATTGCCGGCAGCGTTCGCAGCGCCATGGAGACGCCATAAGCCAGATACAACAGCCCGAACACACGCCAGCAACGGACCATCCCTGAAGCGGTGGATGCTGCCGACGCAGCAGGCAGCGATGAATCGGATGAAGAGGAATTCATGTAAGTTGACATGGTCAGGACCCTGCACAAAGCCCGTTGAAGCTGATCTGTATCGTTGCACCAGACAGAAGCACCACCGCAGAAAATTCAGGCTCCGAGGGCACTGGCCTGATAGCGGCGACAGTGCACACTCGTTTGCAGCAGCAGGCTGCGCAGTTGCAACTCAAGTGACGCCAGCAGAGGATCCGTTTCGGCATGTCGATCACGAGTGGCCGAGGCAGCGATGGGTTCACCAACCTCAATGACGGCACGCCGCGGACCAATGCGGGATTCCGTACCGTTCAGGTGCTCATCAAAGCGTTCGATGGTTTCCAGAATCCGATCGACTGTCGGATTGCTGGCCACATAATCGGGCGGGTAAAGACTCAGTGACTGCGCCAGTTCAGCATGCTTCAATTGAGCCCAGCGCCGCTCCTGTTCTGCGGTCGGCAACTGCCCCTCAATCATGTCCGGCAGAATTGCGCGCCGCAGATCCCGGACACGAGCAATGACTGATCCGGTGCGGGCCCCCTTCAGCCACTGCTCTTCGGCCGGTACCAGCAGGTGGTCAATCAGACGCTGCAGACGCTGTTCAAGATTTCCCGCCTGCGCTGCTCCGAGATATTCCAGTTCTTTCAGAGCCAACAAGGCGCCCCCCACGCGTACCACCCGTTCGGTCAGTGGCAGCCCACTGAGTGGTTTCCACGACAACCGCTGCTCGATGCTGCGCAACAGAGAATCGGCAGTCTTATCAATGTCTCCCTCAAACACATAGCGAATGGCCACCGGCACCACAAACACCTGCCGGCCGGTGGATTCCTGCTGGCGACGACAGCGAGCAGCGGCAGTCCGAGCGATGAACGAGACACCTTCCTGCAGCGCATTCAAAGAATCATTGGCCTGACTGAGCGCCCCCTCAGGGAAAATCACCAGCGGCCGGGATGCCGACGACAGAATCTCCACGGCCTGCTCCACCGCCGCACGATCAATGCCCTCGCGATAAATGCTGAATGCTCCCATCCGACGCAGCATGAAGGACTGCAACCGGCTGCCCCGGAAAAGGTGCGAACTGGCCATGACATGGAAGGGCTGCCCAAGCTTTGCGGAGAGAAAATTGAGCACCAGAGCGTCGGACATCCGGCAATGGTTGGGGGCCATCAATAAACCATGTCCGGCCTGCTGCAGTGCCCGCAGTTTCTCAACAGAGCCGATATCAACACGCTGAACCCCAAAGCTGCGACGCAGATGCATCGGCACCAGACATGACAGCACGCGGGGCCAGAGGCTGCCGGTGTGGGGAGGAACAAACTGGTAGCGAGAATCGGTCGGCAGTAACGGGGTCATGATGATAGGCTCCTGAGCGTTGGAAAATCCGAGACAAAGGCCGTGTGTTGCCTTCTTGCAGCAGCCGTACCAAAACCAGAAAAATCCACACAAATGCAATCACGCCAACAACTTAAACTCCTCCATAGCACAACCGCTCGAAAATGAACCCGCAAAAAACACCCAGCCCACAAACAAAAAATGCACAGCGAAGGTGAACCTCGTCGGAATGCAGAAGTTGCCCGAATCGCTGCTGCCGTTGGACAGCGAACTTCGCAGTTCCCAAAATCTGCCTCTGTTCGCCCTTGTACAATTCCTCAGCGACCCGAATAATCCTGCGGTTGCGAGCAGTCAGGTGAACTCGCCCACTCGCCAATCCCGGATAAAGCCAGCAACTGTGTCCCGTCTAAGCACAACAATCGTGTACGCGATGCGACTGACCGCGGTTTTGGCCGTGGTGTTCAGTGCGGTGATTGCGCGGCCGCTGCACGAGCTGGAGCATTCCGGAACAGTGTCCGGCGAGGCTGCGGCGGGGCGACCAGCCTGCAGTTGCGGTCATCTGCACGGGCACGGGAAAACCTCAGCTTCTCAAAAGCCCCTGTCGGCAGTCGATCCTGACAACCAGCCACAGGACAGCGAATCAGATGGTTCGCACAGCCATGACTCCTGCAGCATCTGTCTGGCGTTCTGGCTGCAGAGCCCATTTTTCCCGGTGCAGCAGTTTGCGGTAGAGCTGGTGGTTCAGCGACTCGCCAACTCTGAATTGCTGTCCCAGTGCAGCGTGCACACATTGTGTTTGCCACCCCTGCGGGGTCCGCCGGCAGCCTGATACAGGCCCGTTCCGGCCAACCTCAATGGCCACTGCTCCTGCTCCTGCGCGTCTGTATCGACTGGCATCCGCGAAATGCCTGTCACGCGACAGGGACCTGCTCTCAATCTCGCCGCGTGCCTGCGGCTCCTTCATAAGGTTTCCCAATGCGCCGTTCAATTCCCAGCCGCGTTCGCGGCTTCACGCTCATCGAACTGCTGGTCGTCATCGCGATTATCGCCATTCTGGTGGCATTGCTGCTGCCCGCAGTGCAGCAGGCCCGCGAGGCTGCTCGCCGAACCAGCTGCAAGAACAATCTCAAGCAGATCGGACTGGCACTGCAGAATTATCACGATGTACACAGCACCTTCCCCCCCGGCTGGATTGCCGTGAATGCCTTTGGCTTCCCCTCAGCTCACGATGGCGGCAGCGGTATTGGCTGGGCCGCCATGATTCTGCCGCAGATGGAACAGGACAACACGTGGCGACTGTTCAATTCCAGTAATTCCCTCGTGGATCCCCTGAATGCGGCGTTCATTCGAGTTCAGATGCCGGCTTACAAATGCCCTTCCGACCCACAGCCCGAATACTTTGATCTCGTCGAGGAAGGCGGGACTGCAGTCCTGGCAAAAGCCCCTGTTGCCAACTACGTCGGCAGTTTTGGAACGGAAGAGTTGCACGGCTGCGAAAACGACCCGGGCGATGCACCCGTCACTCGGTCAGGGCAATGCATGGGCGACGGCTACTTTTTCCATAACAGCAAAATGAGGATCGCCGATGTGACTGATGGTGGCAGCAATACGTTCATCGTCGGCGAACGCCGGACCAGTCGCCAGCTTGGCTGGTACTCCACATGGCCCGGAATGTTCGCCGAGGCTGAGGAAGCCTTTCAGCGAGTTCTGGGAGTCGCTGACCACACACCGAATGACCCCCACATTCACTTCGACGACTTCAGCAGCAATCACACCGGAGGCGCTCAGTTCTGCCTCGGTGATGGTTCAGTCAGATTCATTTCGAACAGCATCAGCGATGTGGTTTACAAAAGCCTCGCCACGGTGGGCGGGGGCGAAATCGTGGGAGAATTCTGAGTCGAGGTGACTGTGACCAGCCGGGACGGCGGACAGACCGCCGTCCTGCTGCAAGAGCCTGCCTGCAAAAGCCCAGTTCGGCGAAGTGAGGACCTGCCACGGCAAACTGCCGAGAGAAACGGCAGCGGCAAACATGCGGGGCAACCACAAAAATAGACCTGGAAGTCCGCTTCAGCAGGCAACTGGAGCCTGAATCCTCAGAAAACGACCTCCGAACAGTTGCACGAGGACTTTCCCTGCGACTGCAACTGCGTTTCATGGGCCTGCGTTACCGGCCACCAGCGAATGCTGCTGCCTGCTCGTCAATCAAGGCACAGCACGGCCGCAATTTGACCGATTGACCGATTCCTCTGCCGCAGCATGCCTGTCGCCCGAGAAGAATTCCTGTTTGCCGTGAATTCTTGCTCACACAGAATTGACTCGCTTTCCGAAAAATAGTAAAAGCGATACGAGCGCACACGGAGCCGTGCCCCGGGTGCTGATTTCTCTGGCCGTGTGGCCTTTTTTCGGGGCAGTTACGGCATATTGAGGCTCTTTTTTCATAATTTTTTCAGGGGCTCTTCATGAAACTCAGCTCAATGAAACGCAATGCGTTTACGCTGATCGAGCTGCTGGTGGTGATTGCCATCATCGCCATCCTGGTAGCATTGTTGCTGCCGGCTGTGCAGCAGGCGCGCGAGGCGGCTCGCCGAACGCAGTGCAAGAACAACCTGAAACAAATCGGGTTGGCAATGCACAACTACCATGATGTGCACAATCAGTTCCCGCCCAGCATTGGCTGGAACCCCGGTCCGGCGTACGCCAACGACATAGTTGCGGCGTTCTCCGACAAGGTATTTATGCTGCCTTACATCGAGCGAGCAAACGAGTTCAGTCGCGTCCGCTACGACCAGTATCCGTATGCTCACTGGTATCGGGGCAGCAACACGGCTCTCAGTGGACGCATTCCGGTCTTCAACTGCCCGTCGCAGAATGGACCGAACCAGAATGGCGCTGACGGTAACTTCACGTATGCGGTCAACAATGGCGTTCAGCGTCTGTCTACCAACAACGGCGCATCGGCCATCAGTGGCTGGGAAGGCAACCACAACGGTGTTGCCTCCTACCTCGGAAACGGCAGCAATCAGGATGCCCCGGTTGGTTTCCACAATATGCCGGACGGCTCCAGCAACACCGCAGCTTACGCGGAATTTGCCATGGATCTGTTTGTGCCTGAGCCCTACGGTCCTCGCACAAAGCAGATCAAAACCTGGGCCAGCGGCAACACTCACGTTCAGCTTCGTCAGAACTGTCTTGCAATTACTTCATCGGCGGACAACGGCGGTGGTCGGCACGTGATGCGAGGTGCGGGGTGGTCATGGTCTTTCGTGGGTGCCGGCAACGTCTACTCGCACAACATGAACCCTAACGAGACATCCTGCCACTCAAACGAAGGCGACTGGTACGGTTCAACCATGATGAGTGCTTCCAGCTGGCACACCGGTGGTGCTCAGATCTGTCTCGCTGACGGGTCGGTGAAATTCATCAGCGAAACCATCGATTACGCCACCTGGGTCCGCCTTGGCGCTCGCAACGATGGACAGGTCATCGGCGAATACTAAGATCTGGCAGCGACCTGCTTTGGACCAGGCCGGAGTGTCGCAGGACATTCCGGCTTTTTTTTTGATTTCCCGGTGCGTTTCGGCCGTTTCGGTGTGATCGCATGAAGTCTCTTCGGATGTGTCTCTGCGCGGTTCTTGGCTGCGCGTCAATCGTGGTGATCGGCTGCGAGGGGCGAACTACGGAACCGCCGGGCGGTGCCGCAGCTTCAGTTGAGTCATCGGCCGATCAACCCCCGGCAGGCTCGGCAGCCAGCAGGCGTGCGTCCGCGCCTCCGCCTCCTGTGATCAGCCCTGACGACCCATCCCAGTCGGTCACGGCCTCCTACATGGATGTCGCAGCGTCATTGGGCGTGGAATTCCGGTATTTTGAAGATCGAGTGCCCGGCCGATTTCTGCTGCCGGAAGTTATGGGAGGGGGAGTGGCGTGGATCGATCTGGATCTGGATGGCTGGCGGGATCTGTACTTTACAAATGGCGCGAGCCTGGACCCTGCCGCCGGTGAGCCTGCTGTCACAGCCCCGCGAAATCGTGTGTTTTTGAGCCGTCGCAGCCAGCAATTCACTGATGTTTCCGCCATCAGCGGGGCCGATGATGGGGGTTATGGTCAGGGTGTTGCGGCTGCGGATTACGACTCTGACGGCTTCACCGATCTGTTCATTTCAAACTATGGCAACGATGTGCTGTACAGAAATAACGGGGACGGTACCTGGGCCAACGTGACGCAGGTGGCGGCCATCGGTGATCCTCTGTGGAGCACCAGTGCGGTCTGGCTGGATTTGAACGACGATGGTTTTCCTGATCTTTACTGTGCCAACTACATGGACGTGACACTCAGCAACAGTGAACCGTGTCTCTACGAGGGGCGTGCAGGCTACTGCGGCCCGGGAAAGTTCAATGGCCTGCGGGACTCGGTCTGGGTCAGTGACGGCATGGGCGGATTTCGAGACGGTGTTGCCGAGCTGGGGCTGACGGCCCCGGCATCGAAGGGGCTGGCCATCTGCGCCGTGGACCTGGATCGCGACCTGCGGCCTGAGATTTACGTTGCCAACGATATGGAGGCCAACCTGCTGTTTACGCGGACGGCGGCGACGGAAGTGCCAGCCACAGCCACAGCCGTGTGGCGGGAGCTGGCGGGTTCTGCCGGGGCCGCTGTCAGTGGTGACGGGTTGAACGAAGCCAGCATGGGAATCGCCGCAGCGGATTACGACAACGACGGGCTGGTGGATCTGTATCTGACACACTACTACCAGATGAAAAACACGTTGTACCGAAATCTGGGGAATCTTCTGTTTGAAGACAACAGCCTGCGCAGCGGTGTGGCTGCCACCAGTCTGGCATTTCTGGGCTTTGGTACTGTTCCACTGGACTTCAATCGCGATGGCCGACAGGACATTTTCATTGCGAATGGACATGTTCTGGGGCCGGCGATCGAACCGAATGCCATGACACCACAACTGCTGCAGAACGATGGCCGTCGCTTCCGTGATGTCTCAGCCCAGGCCGGGCCCTACTTCGTGGACGCGTGGATTGGTCGCGGTGTCTCGGCCGGCGATTTCGACAACAATGGCTCTGCGGATATCGCGGTCAGTCACATCGATCGACCGGTTTCCATCCTGCAGAATCGCACAGAAATCGAATCTGCGTGGCTGGGAATTCGACTGGCTCGGACCGATCGTCGTTCCTGCTGTGGCGCGCGAGTCCGGGTCACCATCGGTGATCAGACGACCGAGCAGAGTTTATCAGCCGGAGGCAGCTATCTTTCCACAAACGATGACCGCCTGCTGTTTTTTGGTCCGGTGAATGCAGATGCAGGCACAGTTGAAGTGACGTGGACGGACGGCAGCGTCAGTACCTGCAAACTGGCTGTGAATCAACACTACCACATCCTGCAGGGGCGCGATCCCGTGGGTGCCGTCCCATGAGTCCGAGGAAAAACATCCGTCAACGCCGATTTCTGTTGTGGTTGCTGCCGGGCTGCGTTCTTGCGGCATGGCTGTTGTGGCTGCGTTTTGAGGAAAGTACGGCAGCGACCCTGCGGGAATCCGGTCGCCGGCATCTGCGGGAACGCCGTGACGAGCTGGCTGAATCGGCGTTCGAACGCTGTCTGCAGCGTACTCCGAACGACGCTGAGTTGATTCTGTTATGGGCGCAGGCGGTGATCAGCGGTCGCAACCGGACGCCACAGCAGGCCGCCGAACTGGCCCTGACCCGACTGCAGCAGATTCCGGACTCGTCGCCGCTCGCTGCTGAGGCTCGGATGCGGGAAGGGCGACTCGGCCTGCTGGTCCTGCAAAAGCCGGAGTTCGCAGAAGCCCGACTCCGGAAATCTCTGGAACTTGGCCCACCGACACTCGACGCCTGCTACCTGCTGTGGAAACTCTGCGACCTGACCGAGCGAGTCGCTGAGGCTGAACCGTGGTTCTGGGCTGCATATGAGTTGACACCTGAGGAACAGCAGCCCGAACGGCTGCGGGAATGGTACACCAGTCAGTTCAGCCCGCAGGCTGCCAACGCTGAACTGGATCGACTGCTGGGGTTTCTTGAGCCGAACAGGTTCAGTGATGATGCGGTCACATTGGCGCGACTGGCGGCGTTTCGCAGTCATGAACCGGAATCCTTTCTGACGGCTGCCGCGGAAGCCCATTTCATGATTCACCTGCGAGACCGGGATCCGGCGATCGATCTGTTGCTGAGACACTGGCAGCGTCCCGGGGCAAATACGAACGACTTTCTGATGTCCACTCTGGTGGATGTGCTGCTGGAAACCGGGCGGCTGGATGAAGCTCAGGTGATTTTCGAACGCTGGACTCCCAGCGAAGGGTTTCAGTGGCTGCGGACAGCCGGCCGCGTGCAGCAGATCGTGTATCAGCAGGACTCCGAGGCTCTCGAATTATTTGAACGGGCCCGACCGATCTGGCCGGGCCCGATTGACTGGTCGCTGCTGCACTATGAGGCTCAGTCGCTGGCCAGACTGGGCCGGCGTTCCGAATCGGAATCGGCCCGTGCTCGAGCAAAGGAAATTGAACTGCTGATGGAACTGGATGTTCACCGCGAGCTGCGTCAGGCGCTGCTGGATCTGCGGCGTCCGCAAAACCTGCAGAAGATACAGGACTTCTATCAGAAAATCGGCCGGGATCGTGAAGCGAACGAGTGGAACAGGCACCGTACACGATTGTTCTGAACCGATTTTCTCGGTATGCTCCTGAGAAGTTGATTCGCCAAAATTTCCACAGTGAGATCAATTATGAAGTCAGCAAAATCCCTGGTTTCCGTGGCCCTGCTTTCCGTTGTGACGTTTGGCATTGCCGGCTGTGGCGGCGGAACTCCGGAGATTCCGGCCGGTTCCGGTGGCCAGTCCACAGCCAGTCAGGATGAGATCCAGAAGCAGATGGAAGAGTCGATGAAGAAGGCCGGAGCCAAATACAAAGGCAAGGTTCCGGGCGGACAGCCGGGGGGCAAGTGATCTTTACGGTCTGCATCCGGCAGTGGAAGCAGGTGCGGCAGATGAATCTGGCGGACTGTTCGGTTCGACACGTGCTCTCGCCGTGTTTGCTCTGCTTTCTTACCGGCATTGCAGCGGTCTCAGAACCACGCGTGCCCATTCTGGCTGCCATGCTGCAGCAGGAACCTGAGCAGCAGGAATCGCGTCAAAGTCTTGACCGATTGTTCGCTGCTCTCGTTCGTAATCCTCGTTATGGGCCATCGTTCGAAAGAATCGTCCGATGGCACAACCAGCAGGGCAGCCTCGCCGCTCTGCAGTCGCGTCTGCTGGCACATGGAAATTCCGGGACAGCGGATCCAGGCCAGCCGGGATTGAATGCCGAATCCGTCCTGCAGATACCGGCCACCTGCGCACCTGATTCCGCACTGCTGCTGGCGGGAATGATTGCCCTGCAGCGAGCAGACGGGGAGGGCAGTGTTTCGCTGCTGGCTCAGGCGTCAGCGGCGCGTCCCGCTGATCCGCTGTCCGCATGGTATCTGGCCCGTGCCAACGCTCGGCAGGGCAACATGGCAGCGGCGGTGATCGCGTACGAGCAGGCTCTGAAGCTTCGCCCCAGCCGAGCCGATCTGCTGGAAATCTACCGCGAATATGCGACCGGCCTGACGCGCAGCCAGCGGTCAGAGCAGTCTCTGGCTGTCTGGCAGCGGATGGAAGCATCGTTCCCCGGTGACCACCGCGTTGCCCGGCTGGTGGCTGAATCGTTGTCTCGCGAGGGTCGCTGGAGTGAGGCATTGCCACGATTTCAGGCGCTCGCCGAATCCAGCGATGATCCTGAGCAGCGAGTGCAGTTGTTGCTCTCCACCGTGGACCTGCTGCAGCAGTTGCAGCGTGACGCGGATGCTATGCAGACGCTGACCGGCCTGCTGGCGGAGGTTGAACCCGGGGGCTGGCTTGCGCGTGACATCCGCCGGCGCATCGAATCCTATTACCTGAAACAGCGAACCCCCGAACAGCTGGCGATGTTTTATGAACAATGGCTGAGTCAGCACTCGGATGATTTTTTTGCCATGGAACGTCTTGCGGCGACTCTGCAACTGGACAATCGCCACGCGGATGCTGAACGCTGGCTGCGGAAAGCCGTTGAGGTTGCCCCTTCACAGACGCTGTTGCGTGAAAGTCTGATCGAACTGCAGGTCCGCAGCGGCAGACTGAATGACGCAATTCAGCAGTACGAAATTCTCTGCAGTGACGGCAAAGGCACCGAGGACCAGCATCGTCGATTTGGTCTGCTGCAGCTGAAGCGAACGGACATTGCGGAAGAGCAGCGGCGACGGCTGGCACTGCAGGCGTGGTCACCACTGCTGAAGCAGGCTGAGTCCGATGCGGCGGCAGCCAGTCGTGCGGCTGATCTGCTGGAACAGGCCGGATTGCCGGATGACGCATTGCAGCAGGCGCGGGTCGCGGTGCAACTGGCCCCGACAGACTCGCAGTATGTGGAACAACTGGGAGATCGGCTGCTCCGCCGCCAGCAGCCTGAGCAGGCCCGGGAAGTGTGGCTGCAACTGACGGCACCACCACTGCAGAATGCTCAGAACCTGATGCTTGCAGCCGCTATGTTCCGGCGGGCGGGGTTTTCGGCAGATGCCGTGCTGGCCATGCGACAGGCCTGTCGCATCCAGCCCGGACTGACAGAACACCTGCAGTTTGCCGACTTGCTGCGAGAAACCGGCGGTTTCGGTGAAAATGACTCATCCACTGCCCCGCGTCCCGAACAACCAACTCCGTCGGAATGCCTGAACGAAGCGCTGCAGCACCTCGAACTGGCTCTGCAGTCCTGTGAATCTGAGGAGCAGCAGGATCAGGTACTGGAGCAGAGAACGAAGCTGCTGTTGCTGGCGGGACGTCTGAATGACGAACTTGCTGATCTGCAGCGGGAGTCGGACTGGGAATCCGAATCGGATCATTTCCTGAACTGCTGGCGTCGAGCACTGGGTTATGAAGCCATCGGCAATCTGCCGGCAGCCGTCACGGCAGCCCGTGAGGCGCTTCAGGTGCAGCCTGCTGCGGCGCGCGTGCTTGCCAGGCTGGCTGCACTGCTCGAAAAATCCGGTCGACTTTCCGAGGCGGCTGTGTCACTGGAAGCGCTTGTGCAGGCCGCCCCGCGACAGGCGTCGGCAACACTGCAGCAACTGGCCAGGCTGGAACTGCGGCTGGGCCGAACAACTCAGGCGCTCGCCGCAGCGTCTCGACTGACCGAAACCTGGCCGGATAACCCTGCGACGTGGCAGTTTCTTTCAGAGATCGCCTTCGAAACCGGTCGCCCTGCTGAAGCATTGCAGGCTCTGCGAAATGCCGTCCGGGTCAGCCCCCAGGACACTGACGCTCTGCAGAACCTCGCCGGTGTCCTCGCCGACCAGTTTGAAACGGCAGAAGCCATCGAACTGTTGTGGCAGGCCTGCGATGTCGCCGCCGATCAGGATACAAGGCTGGAACTGGTGACCCGGATGACGTCGCTTGCGCTGCGCAGCCAGCGGTTTCCTGAGTTTCTCGAGCGGCTGCAGCGTCAGCCTCGAAATCCGGAAGAACCCCTCTCTGCCGCTCTTGAAATGTCACAGGCTCTGCAGGAATCCGGCCAGTTTCGACGCGCGCGGGAAGTCGTTGAATCCTCGCTCGCTGCAGATCCCGAAAACGAACTGCTGCTCCGCAGGGCTGTCACTCTGGCTGAACGCGAAAAGAACGCTGAAGCCGCGACGCGCTGGCAACTGCAGTTGATTCGCAGCCACGGTACGCTGGACGAAATCCGGCGTCTGCTGACTCTGGCAAACGCCGATATCCGACAGTTTTCCCCCGCTGAGCTGTTGCAGGACATTGTCAGCAGACAGCCTCGCCGCAGCCTGGTACACGAGGCCGTCAGGCTGGCACTTTCCGTGCAGCAGGAGACCGTTGCAGAGCAATTGTGTCGCCAGCAGGTGCAGCGGGATCCGACAGACTGGTGGACGCGCACATGGCACGCCCTGCTCGCACACCGCGCCCATCGATTCGAGGAATCACGGCAGCAATCGCTGGCCGTGCTGGCCCTGAGATACCCGGCTGCCACCGTCCCACTGGCACAAAACTCCGCCGCCGTCGAACGGATGGCCGAACTGTCTGCGGCAGAATTGGATGCGTGGCTGCAGCCGGCTCCGGAGGAACCCGACGCTTATGGTGACGCCGTGCGTCTCTGTCTGCGCATGCTGCTGGAGGACACTGCGGCAATCGAACAGGTCAGATCACACCTGCTGCCGACCGACGATGTCAGCGTACTGGCAGCAATGGCCGGCGTGCTGCTGCAACAGGTCGCCCCGTCACCTGCCGTACTCAAGCTGATTGATGAACAGTTGACCCTCAGGAATTCGGCTGCTGCAGCCGCAATCCGACTGCGACTGCTGGCAACGCCCAAATTGAAAAACGTGTGGCAGGAGGCCGGCTGGTCAGGCCAGCAACTCAGGGACGAACTTGAGGCTACCGGTGTGCAACTTCTGACGGTTCACACAGCATGGTTCGCCACTGCTGGCTGGCACGACCGAATTGCGCTGCCGGAATCTGTGCAATCCGCTTTGCGTAAGGAACTCCCGGCACTCAGCGATAAAGGCTCGGCCAGCCCCTCGGCCCTGCTGCGGCTGGCTGTTGCACTGCGTGATCCGTCGACGTGCGGTCGTTTGCTGCAGGCTCTGACTACCCAGTCCCCTGTCGCATCGAATGCAGCCGCACTGGAATCTGAACTGGTGCAGCTACTGAACCCGCTGCTGCAACTGCCGCTGGATGCTGATGCAGTCCGCGCTGCACTGCAACTCGTGATTTCCCGCAGCCGCAACCAGGAACGTCCGCTCACGTCCAGTCTGCTGACGGTGGAAGTGCCCGGCCTGCCGGCATTCCGGCATCGCGGACCAGCGGCCACCGGTACTGACCTGCTGATCTCCGGATTGCTGGGCCGCTTGATGGAATTGCAGCCCGGTCCACTGCATACAGTCTGGCCTCAGCTGGACCAATTCCGGGAATTGTCCGCCGGGGAAGCAGCCTTGCTGCGATGCGAGTATTTCCGTCGTCGCAATGATCGCCGACAACTGCTGCCGCAGATGCTGGCCCTGGCAGCGGAATGGCCTGCAGATGCGCACATTCGCCTCTGGGTGGCTGAACTGCTGCTGCTGCTGCCCAGCCCGGATCAGGCAATTTCCGTTGCCGCGTCTGTCCGGTCAGAGGACCCTCAGGTGCTGATTGCCGCACAGCAACTGATTCTCGGCACGGCTCAGGCTGCCGGCCTGCAGGCCGTGGCAGTGGATGCGGCACGACGACTCAGTGAGCTGCCGTTGACACAGCAGCAGCAGGCCGGACTGATCCCTGCTCTCAGTCGACTGGGGCTGCAGCAGGAAGCGACAGCGCTGGAAACCCGGCTGGGGCGCTCCGCGGAAAGTCGTACCTCCGTTCTGGGGCGACAACTGCAGCAGTTTCTGGCAACCGGCCGAACTGACCACGCTGCGGAGGCAGCGTGGGAACTGCTCCGAATCTCTTCCGGCGGCAGCCTGTTTTCGGGCTATCGTCCCAATGATGATCGCGACGACGGCGGCGATCGGCTGCAGGCCATTCGAGCACTGGCTCGACTGAATCGACTGCAGCCGGTGATTGACCGGCACGAAGCCATGCTGGAAAACTCGCCCGATTCCCTGCCGCTGATGGAAGTTCTGGTCGAGTTTTATGAGGCGGCAGAGCAGTGGTCTCGTGTCACGGAATTGCAGGACCGCATGGCGGTACTGTCTCGACGCGTACCACCGGGATTGAGGCGTCAGGCCGCCGAACTGGAGAAAGCGGGTCAGTTCACTGCCGCCTGTGATTTGTATCTGCAACTGCAGAAATCTGATGCCACAGCGTTCTACACGGAGCTTGAAACATTTTATCAGGCCTTTGAACGCTGCCAGCGCAGGCGCGACTTCCTTGCAGCCGTCAGCGGCGCCGATCACGACACTCTGATTGAGCATTCTCGGTTGCTGAGCACCGCCGCGATCGCCGTATTTGACAGCGATGGTTTGGTTTCGGAAGCAGAACAGACGCTGTATGCGTTGCTGGCAATCCCGGACACGCGACGGCTGGCATTGGCTGCTGCACTGTCACGATCGGGTCTTTCAGATCAGCCGCTTGTCATGGCGGCATTCGCGGAAGAACTTCAGGCACTGGTCCGCACAGACGCAGCCAGCGCAACCATGACCGAGGCCGCGACGGGGGAAATTCTCCGAATTTTCCAGAGCTCGAGCCACAGCAAACTGCTGGACTTGGCAATTCAGCAGCTCTCGGCCCCGTCCGTCCGCAGCACGCCGGGACTTGCGGTGCTGGCCTTCGCCTGCATGCTCGCGGGACACCATGAGCAACTGCCGGCACTGCAGGAACGCATCGCCACCGATCTGCGGGATGCCATCAGCAATGATCATCCGCGGGCGGCCGCTGGTGTGGCAGCCCTGATGGTCATGCTGGAGCGAACGGAGACCGCCGGGCCTGCCGCAGCGATCACTGGTTTTCGGATGGGCCTGCTGCAGAGCCTTGCAGCAAACGAGTGGGGAAATACAGACGTGCAGACGCGAGCCGAAGCTGCATTGCTGAACCTGTATCGCAGCACAGGTCGGAACGATCTGGCGCGGGAACTGGTGCTGAAACGAGTCGGGGCTCTGCAAACTGACGGGAACTCGGGACCAGACGGCATTCGCAGCCTGCTTCAGGCCTCAGAACAGATCCAGCACTCCGGTAATCCGATCGAGGCGGCGGGGCTGCTGTTACGGATCACACCGTTCGATCTTGAACGATTCACAAAGGATCTGGGCGAGGACAAAGCGATCGCATTTCGGTCCCGCTGGAATGCTGCCCGGCGCTGGAATCTGCAGCAGATGAAGGCACAACGGATTCTGGAGTGGCTTGAGCAGACTCCGGCTGGCAGCACCGATCTCCTGCTGGAACTGTCCGGTACGACGGACCCTGGCTGCACTGATTTACAGATGCTGCTGGACCTGCGTCTGCAGAGCCAGCTGCTGACAGCGGCACTGCAGTGCGAATGGAATGGTGCAGAGGATCAGGAGCGTTTGCAGAGGGTGCTGCGGAAACTGTCCGCAGCGCAGGAAACGACCAGTCCGCAACTGATTATTGCTGCAGCGGCGGCACACAGCGGTGGCCTGCCGGAGTCTCAGCAGGCGCTGCTGCAACGCCTCGTGGCAAGCCTCATCCCGCCAGCGGCAGCAGGCTCTGAAACAGCCCCAGCACTGACAGTTCCCGATTCTCTGTATCGCTCACAGCACCATGCTGTGCTGCTGCTGGCGCGGAAAGTTGCCGACAACGCGCCTGCAGAAATGCTCAGCCAGTTGCTTGACCGCACCCTGCCGGCAGAAGACTCCGGACTGAACTGCCTCGTGGAACTGGCCATCATGAATGAAGCATTGCTGCTGGCCCGGCAGTTGTCACTGCCAGTGCAGGCAGCAGACATCGAACGTCGACGCAGTCAACTGACAACCCGACAGATGGCTTCAGCCGAAACTCAGACCGGCGAGGACATTCAGGCGGCCGTGGAAAAACTGCTGCAGAACACTGTACCGGAGCCCTGATCATGTTCAGGTTATTTGTTGTGGCCCTCAGACCGCTGCTGCACACACTGTGCTCTGCTGTATTGCTGATCAGCCTTTCTGCAGGTGCGGTGGCTGCAGACGAAACCCTGTCGCTGACACCGACTCAGGACAATTCGATCGTTATGGTGGACGGCGAGTGGTCAGAAAACGCGGGCTCCAGCGGACGCATTCGCATCAAGGGCAATCAGCATATCGTGGCCTTCAACTTTGACTTTGCACCTCTTCGCGGCCGACGGGTGCGACGCGCCACGCTCATCTGTACACAGGCCTCGGAGACAATCCACGGCGTCACACTCTCCACAATTGCAGTGCCGTGGAACGAACACAACAGCAATGCGCTGACTGCGGGAGCGGAGTCCATCGCTGGCTGGGGAGCAGCAGGCGTGAAATTCCCGGCCATCTGCGGCGGCAACGCCGGCACTTTGGTGCATCAGAGCGATGCACCGGTCAGGGATGGCGTCTATTCCTGGGACATTCATCCGGACCTGATCCATGCCAATGTACTGGGACTTGCCTTCGGCCTGGCCGTCCATGAACACTCCGCGGATTACTCGCGAAATCCCACCATCTACGCGCGTGAGCAGTCGGGTAAAGCACCGCGACTGGAGCTGGAAATGGAATCGACCGCTGAGCCTGCTCCGGCACCCCCGCAGCAGATCGAAGTGACGCTCAATTCCGACGGCATGCCTGAGCTGTCGTTTGTCGCACCCGCATCCGGCTTTGGTCTCGAACTTACCGTGGACGGCGTACCAGTGCGTCGTGAACGGATTCCGCTGCTGCAGCCAGGTAAGCGTCAGACCGTTCTTCTGCCCGAGTTACTGGCGGAGTCCGGGCGTTCCGGATCGGCATCGATCGGCCTGCGGGCCGTGAACAGAAATGGCGAATTCTCTGAGCGGACCTCGCTGCGGACAGAGCGGGTGCAGCAACGTACTCTGCCGCAGCTGTCCCCGCAGTCAGTCAGCCTCTCAACAGGGCCAGTCGTGCCAGCCGGTATTGCAGTTGTTCCGGTTTGTGATCGCTACGACCAGTCCGGCAGAGCAGTGGGCGAACTGCCACCGGACTATCGTACAGCAAATCCGATTTTTGACGGTCGACGGATTACGTTGTCCGCAGCGGCCGGCGAAGTCGTATCACTGCAATTGCTGCTGCGGGGCGAGGGGCAGCAGAAGGTTTCGGTTGAGTTTGTCGGAAAGCAGCCGTCAGTGCAGTTGTATCGTGCGGTGTATGTGAAGGCTGGCAAGCGTCAGATTCCGGACCCGTTAATTCCGCTGCAGGATCAGGTACAACTGCAGCAGGATCAGGATGCCGTGATTGTGGCGGATATCAGTATTCCCTTTGACGCGGCAGCGGGAACATGGACCGGAAATGTCAGAATCTCCGACGGTCGCAGGATTCCGATTCTGCTGGAAGTGTACCCATTCCAGTTGCCACGAACGGCGTCGTTTCTCTGCGAAATGAACAGCTATGGCCTGCCCGACCATGTGGAAGATTACTACGCGATGCAGCGAGCCGCACACGACAATCGAGTGCACCTGAACATTCTTCATTATTCGCATAACACTGCCGCTGCCGGTGCCAGGAAAAGCAACCTCGACATGCGGCTGCGTTCCGGCCGCCGGATGGACAACCGTCGATATGATGCGATCGAACCAGGCGCTCAGCATGCGTGGTGGGATGACTTCGCTGCTGCCTTCGGACCGGTACTGGATGGCAGCCTGTTTGCGGATCAGCATCGCGGAGCCATTCCCGTTCCGGGATTCTACCTGACCTTTCACGAAAGCTGGCCCCTGAACTGTCGGCAGTTCTTCAATGGAAATCCTGATGCGGGGAAAGCCTTTGCCGAGCATCCAGAGTATGCGGCAACGTGGACAGCCATACTCAGGGACTTCGCAACGCTGGCACAAAACAAAGGCTGGACCAGCACCGGATTTCAGGTGTACCTGAACAACAAAGGTTCAATGAATGACCCTGCGAAATCACCCTGGGTGCTGGATGAACCGGCCGGTTTCTGGGATTACCGAGCGTTGCAGTACTACGGGGAGCTGGCGGATGCGGGTCGGGCTGCTGCCGGCAATGTCCGGATTGACTATCGGATCGATATTTCGCGGCCTGAGTATACTCGCGGAGAACTGGCCGGACGATCAGATCACTGGGTTGTATCGGCCGCAGCGTTCGCTGCTTACCGTTCACTGGTTCAGGAACAGCAGCGGCAGAATGGCTTGAAGATCTGGATCTACGGCACAACACCGGATGTCGATCAGTCCAGCCGCAGCCTGCATGCGTGGGCGGTGGATTCGTGGCTGGGAGGGGCTTCCGGTCTTGTGCCATGGCAGACGGTCAACAAGTCGGGCAGCGCCCTGCAGGAAGCTGACACCCTCGGGATCTTTATTATGGACAGCAGTGCGGGCGAGCGTCCGGCAGTCCGGCAGACGCTCCGATTGAAAGCATGGCGGGATACCCAGCAGTTGATCGAGTACCTGATCCTGCTGAAAACTAAGCGGCAACTGACAGCAGCTCAGTTGCAGCAGTTCGTCGCAGACCACGTCAGTATCCGGACCCGGGTCAGCCAGCAGAACGACGACGATGCAGGTGCCCTGCAGGCAGAGCAGGTCAATCCGGCAAACTGGAATTCGCTGCGACGGGCAACTGCAGCACTGCTGATGGCCCCCTGAACACAACACAACTGGTTTGACTGAGATCGCCCGGCAGGGGAGTATGTAACACCTGCCAGCATCCCAAAGGAAACTCTGATGTCCGGAACAGTACCCGCCAGCAATCAGAATCACCACGGCACCACCGCGTGGCTGGTGGTGGCACTGCTGTTTCCTGTAGCTCTGCTGAACTATCTGGATCGGCAGATGCTGGCGGCGATGAAGGCGTCGATGATCAATGACATCCCGGGTATCGACAACAAGGAAAACTGGGGACTGGTACTGGCTGTATTCAAATGGGTCTACGCAGGACTCAGCCCCTTCGGTGGTTACGTCGCTGATCGCGTCAGTCGTCGCCATGTCATCTGCCTCAGCCTGCTGGTGTGGTCCGTCGTCACCTGGCTCACTGCGGACGTCTCCACGTTTCAGCAGCTGCTGCTGATGCGGGCATTGATGGGTATCAGCGAAGCTTTTTATATCCCTGCAGCACTGGCATTGATCACAGACTATCACACTGGCCGCAATCGCTCACTGGCTGTCGGTGTGCATCAGACCGGCATTTACGCCGGCCTGATTCTGGGTGGCATGGCGGGCTATGCGGCTGATGCTCCGCAGATCGGCTGGAGATTCGTTTTTTCCGGCTGCGGAATTGCCGGCATCCTGTATGCCCTGCCGCTGCTGCTGATCCTGAAGAATCCGCCGCAGGCGGCGCTGCGGCAGTCTTTCAATCCGGCCCAGACGCTGTCCGCCCTGCTGACAAATGTCAACTTTCTGCTGCTGGTCCTGTATTTTACTCTGCCGGCAATTGCCGGCTGGGTTGTACGCGACTGGATGCCGGACATCCTCAGGGAAAAGTTCTCACTCAGCCAGGGCAAAGCCGGACTGGTTTCAACATTTGTACACCCGGCATGTATTCTGGGCGCCGCTGTCGGGGGCCTGCTGGCTGATCGCTGGATGCAGCGCAGTCATCGCGGTCGCATCTTTATCAGTGCCATCGGCATGGCCATGTTTCTGCCCTCGCTGTATGCCGTCGGCAGTGCTCATACGCAATTCACAGCAATGGCAGGCCTCGTCCTTTTCGGCGTGGGCTGGGGCTTCTTTGACTGCAACAACATGCCGATTCTCTGCCAGATTGCCCGCCCGGAACTGCGCGCCACCGGATATGGCATCATGAATCTGGTAAGTATCAGTTGTGGCGGCTTTGGAGACTGGGGATTTGGCTGGCTGCGGGATCGAAACGTCCCGGTGAATGCCATCTTCGCCGCCTTTGCACTTGTCGCAGCACTGTCCATCGTGATTGTTCTGCTGATCCGACCAACCCAGCAGGACGAACATGTCGGATAGCAGCCCTGATACCGGTCAGCATTGTGCAAACTCGGCAGGTCTGCCCGTCGCCACCGCCCAGCTCCGCTGGGTCTGCTGTCTGCTGCTGCTGGCAGCGCTGCTGCGCGTCATCGCGGCTGTCGCCATCGATCAGCACTGCCGCCACGTCGGTCGACAATTCCTTGTTGAAGGCGATGCCAATGGCTACTGGGCTCTGGGAGAGGCGATCGCAGCCGGAGCAGACTACGCCATTCACACACCCCCGCGAAGAATTCTGAGAACCCCAGGCTTTCCCCTGCTGCTGGCGGCCAGCATCCGCGTGTTCGGCCACAGTATCCTGATGGCATCGCTGTTGCTGGCAATGGTGGGAACCGTCGTGTGCCTGCAGGTCTACCTGCTGACGCGACGACTTGCCGGACCACTTCCGGCACTTGCCGCACTGGCGCTTGCCGCCATCTCACCACTGCAGATTGCCTCCAGCGTACAGATCCTGTCAGAAGGCTGGTTCACCTGCTGGGTCCTGGCCAGTCTTCTGACTCTTGAACCCCTGCTGCGTGCAGAGCCCCCCCAAAGAAAACTGCACCTGCTGCTGCAGGCCCTGACGGCCGGACTGGCGACAGGCGCCGGAATCCTCGTTCGACCCGGCTGGATTCTCTGGCCAGCCCTCGCCACCCCTCTGCTGTTGCTCTTTCACCGCGGTCCGAAAGGCCAGCGAATCCTGCTGGCCGGCCTGCTGTGCCTGGGTTCATGGCTGGTGCTGTTGCCATGGGCCATTCGCAATCATCAGGTCAGCGGTCTGTGGATTCACACCTCACTGTGGTCCGGCCCCAGCCTCTATGATGGCCTGAATCCGCAGGCGACTGGCGCCAGCGACATGCGATTTCTGGATGAAGAATCGCTGTACACGCGTTTCAGCGAAGCGGAAGTGAATGAGCTCTACAAACGCCGGGCACTGGACTTTGTGTTGCAGAACCCGCAACGAACAACTGAACTTGCGATCACTAAATCAGCACGATTCCTCAGTCCGGTACTCAATGCTCAGGGGCTTTCAAATGTGGCACTGAACGCCTGCCTGCTCAGCTGGTATCTGTTTCTGGTGATCCTTACGGTGCGGGGGCTGTTCAGCGGTTGTCTGCCTGCAGTTGCCACCCTGCTGTTATTCCTGCCGTTTCTGCAGTTCCTGCTGGTTCATATGGTCTTTGTTGGCTCTGTCAGATATCGTTTGCCTGTGGAGATGCCACTGACAGCGGTGGCAGCCTGCGGAATGGTTGGGATGTGGCAGCGTCGCAGCGGGCGCTGGCGTTCCTGACGGCAGACGGGCAACGGGCACGGACGCATGCGTTTTTCATCAGTCATTCGCTGGATGCTGCTGATTGTGGTGACGATCTTCGTGATCGTCTGCGCAGGGGGTGGCCTGCTATGGCTGAAGAAGGATCGGTGGCTGCAGCAGAAACTGGTGCAGACATTCGAAGCCCGCGCCCCGCAATTGACACTGCACGTCGATGAAATCCGCCTGCCCGGAACGGCCACGCTGCAACTTGGCGGAGTGGAAATCAGAGATCGAGCTTCCGGCCGACCGCTGGTCCGGATCAATGAGATTCAGGCAGAGATTGACGATGCGCAACTGCTGGAACGTCAGACGGTCCTGCTCCGCAGTCTGCGACTTTCCGGGGTCGATCTGCTGTTGAAGAGAACGGCTGAGGGACGCTGGAACTGGCAGGAATACAGCTTTCCTCAGCCAGCCAATCAGGTCTTTGTGCCACCACAGATCCGCGTACAGGACCTGCGGATGCAGTTGATTCTTGAACACGCCGGCGCAATTCCGCCTGCAGAACTGCTGCTGGCGGTCCCGGACTTTCAGGCCATACCGGCATCGGAGCATGGCTATGACGTCACGGGCCAGGTGGTACTGCCGGGTGCGGGCACACTGGCACTTGATGGCGACCTTGACCTGCAGTCGCGCAGCTGGAAACTGGCCGGTCGAGTCCGCGACGTGGCTGCCGATCAGAACCTGCTGACGATTGCTCAGTCCACAATGCCCCAGTTGTCCGAGAAGATTGACAGTCTTGAGCGAGCCCTCGCTCAGGCCCTGCAGCCTGCCACCGAGGGCCGACTTTCAGATCGTCCCGACACAGCATCTGTGTCCGGCGTTTCCGGTGCCCTCAGTGTTGGCGAGGGTGATACATCATTGCGGTTTGTCGGATTGATTGATGTCGATTTTGAAGCCCTGCGGGCACCGGGGGCCGACATTCCGGAACTGCAGCTCAAAGTGGCTGTCCGCGAAGGATCACTCGCCTGCCCTGTACTGCCGTGGCGATTTGCCGGCATCGTGGCCTCCATGTCAGTCAGCAATACCCTGTGCAGCATCGAACTGCAGTCCGCTCGCGATGGTAATGCTCTGGTCAGCGGTCGCTGCCTGTTCCCGTTGGGAACCACCGAGACGCCCCCCGAAGCGTCATTGCACCTCGAAAACTTTCCTGTAACCATGCAGATGAAGTCCCTCGTACCCCCGAAGTCACAACGGTTTTTTGATCACTTTCAGCCGGGTGGCTCAATCACCGGTGACGCCGTACTGAAACGCATGCCATCGGGACGCTGGGTGCCGGTGTCCGTGGAAGCCGTCACCCAGGACGGTGCTATGCGATTTCATCGTTTCCGTCAGCAGATCACCGGAGTACGTGCGCAACTGTCTCAGCGAGCTCTGCCGACGCCCGAAGCAACAATGCAGGACGTGGTGTTTGATATTCGCGCCGAGGGTACAGCCGGCGGCAATCCGGTCACTGCGGTCGGCTGGATCCGCAATCCCGGTCCCGAACTGGAACTGAGATTTGATGTACACGCCGAACATCTGCCACTCGATACAGCCTTCCGCGATGCTCTCGACGAACCGGCTCGCAGGGTTATCGAAGCCCTGAATCTTACCGGAGAAGCCACGGCGGATGTTGCCTGCTACCGCGAACCCGGACTGGATCGCCCCACAGACATCCGACTGACCGGCAACGTCCGGAACTCAAAACTCAGATTCCGCAGTTTCCCCTACGATGTCGAAAATCTGTCCGGGCTGGTCAGGTTTCAGTCAAAGGAAAAACGCTGGAGCTTCGAGAACCTGGCCGGGCGTCACGGCGCTGCGGAACTTTCCGGGCAGGGAACATTCACCGGACTCCCGACACCGGGCACACTGAACCTGACCGTGCAGACAAAGAACGCAGATCTGGACGCCGATCTGTTCAATGCTCTGCCACCATCCAGTCGCACAGTCTGGTCCATCATCAACCCGGACGGGCGGGTTGACCTCACAACGCTGATCTTATGGACCGCAGTGCCCGGCTCAAAACCCAGCGTCAGCCTGCAGGACGTGCACGTCTACGAGGCTCGCATTTGCCCCCAGCCCTTTCCATACCCGATGGCAATTTCCTCAGCCAGGCTCAGTTTTATCCCGGATGCACCGGAATTCAACGGACGTCAGCACTGCGAGATTCATTCCCTGAACGCTCAGCACGAAGGTTCGCAAATCTCGGCCTCCGGATGGGCCGAAGTCAGCCCTGCAGGCGAGTGGCAGTTGCACCTGAATGACGTCAATGCCAGTCGCGTGCGACCGGACGATCAGTTGCGTGCAGCCCTGCCCGACAGCTGGCGACAGTTCCTGTCCCGCCTTGGACAGGCAGGCCTGATCTCCATCGAATCGTCAGAAATTGACTTCCGCGGCATGGTCGACCAGTCGGCTGCACCGACCGCAGCATGGCGAGTCAACTGCCTGCTGGAGGGATGCGAGCTCAACGCGGGACTGGGACTGACAAATGTCAATGGCCGCGTGCGGGCCGGCGGCAGCTGGGATGGTGTCGACCTGAACAGCCAGGGCGATCTCCAGCTCACCAGCGTGGAAGTTCTGGACATGCGTATCGGACAGATCAGTGGACCGTGGAAAGTCACCAACGAAGAACTGGTGCTCGGACACCGCGAAGTCATTCTGGGAAAGGCCAAACCGCAGGAAGTGGAACTGTCCGATCGCATTCAGGGGCAGGCCTTCGGCGGACGCCTGGAAATGGATGGACTGGTCAACCTGCGTGCCGGTTCTTCGTGGAGATTCTTCGGAGAACTGAAGAATGCTTTGCTGGAACAGTACGCACGTCAACAGGCACCTGATCAGCGAAATCTTCGCGGCGTACTGAATTCCTGGATCTTCGTATCCGGCGACAGCGATCAGACCAGCAGCCTGAAGGGACGTGGCCAGGTACAGATCAGCCCCGCATCGCTCTACGAAACCCCCGTGGTCCTCGAACTGCTGCGAGCCCTGCCGCAGCTCAATTTTGCCGTGAATGACAGAACCGCCTTCAACCACGCTCTGATGACATTCGAGATTGCTGATTCCGCATTCTGGTTCGATCCCATTGACCTCGTCGGCGAATCCATTTCGCTGCGGGGTCGCGGGCGTATCGGCTTTGAAGGTGACGTGGTGCTGGACTTCTTCTCACGCCCCAATCGGGGGCCCGGTCTGCGAAATCCCATCAGTGATATCCTCACCACCAGTGCCACACAATGGGTGACAGTCCAGGTGCGTGGCACCATCAATCGGCCGCAAACCACCGTCAGCAATCGTCCCCAGATCAACGAACAGTTACGACAATTCCTCGCCGGTTTCGAACCACGTCCGGGAGCACCGGCCCCGGCACTGGTCATACCCAACGCGTTCGGGCTTTCCTTCGGCCAGCCACCAATCCGCGCCAGACGACAGAACTGAACACGAGCGATCAGGAAAAAAACATGCAGAAACGACTGTTGCTGATCACGTGTGCCACACTGGCTTCACTGCTGCAGCCCCTCAAAAGCACAGCCAGTGCGCAGGATGCTGCCACGCCGGCCTTCGAACAGCTCGGAGCGGACTCCCTGCCACAACCCGGGATTCCGGCAGGAAAAATCACCACCGGCCAGTTCCGCAGTCAGCTGTTTCCGGACACCGTCCGGGAATACAGCGTGTATGTTCCCGCCGCCTTTGACGGGACTCAGCCCGCCTGCCTGATGGTGTTTCAGGATGGACACGCCTATGCTGATCCGAACGGGCAGTTCCGAGTGCCAACGGTGTTCGACAACCTGATCCATCGGGGCGAAATGCCGGCCACTGTGGCCATCTTCGTCAATCCGGGACACTCAGGCGCCCCCCTGCCAGCCAACCGCTGGTCGGCTTCCAACCGCAGCTTCGAGTATGACACGCTCAGCGATCAGTATGCCCGCTTTCTGCAGCAGGAACTGATCCCTCACGTGCAGCAGGAACTGCAGCTGAATCTGTCGACGGATCCTGAAGACCGAGCCCTGTGCGGGATCTCATCCGGCGGCATCTGCGCATTTACCGCCGCCTGGGAACATCCCGAGTGGTTTCGCAAGGTGCTCAGCCACGTCGGCAGCTTCACCAACATTCGCGGCGGGCACAATTACGAAGCACTGCTCAGAAAAACTGAAAAACGACCGCTTCGAGTCTTTCTGCAGGCCGGTGAAAATGATCTCGACAACGAACACGGCAACTGGTGGCTGGCAAATCAGCAACTGCAGCGAGCCCTGCAGTTCCGTGGCTATGATCACCGATTTGTCGGAGGGCAGGGCGGACACAACGGTCGGCACGGCGGAGCAATCCTGCCCGACAGCCTGAGGTGGTTGTGGCGGGACCATGTTGTGGGCGGAAGCCAGCAGGAGCAGACAAAAGTGGAAGCAGCAGAAGCGTTTGCCGAAAAGTCCATCGTTTTCACAGGCGGCGAGTATCGGGAGGAGACATTCCGTTACCGATTGCTCAAACCGATAACAACGGACCAGCCAATGCCACTTGTGGTATTTCTGCATGGGGCCGGTGAACGCGGGACCGACAACCGACTGCAACTGCTCTATCTGCCCGATCAGCTCGCGCAGCCACGCTGGCGACAGAGGTTCCCCTGTTATGTGCTGGCCCCCCAGTGTCGCCCCGACCGCAAATGGATGAATGTGGACTGGAGTGCTCCGGGAGATCCGGAAATGCCCACAGACCCCAGTGAGCAGTTGCAGGCCGTCCTGCAGATGATCGAAAAAACAATCTCCGAGGAGCAGATTGACCGCAGTCGCATCTACCTGACCGGCCTGTCCATGGGCGGATTCGGCTCCTTCGATCTCGCCATTCGCCGTCCGGATCTGTTCGCTGCTGTCGCTCCGATCTGCGGTGCCGCTGATCCGTCGCGAGTCAGTGTACTGCAGAATCACCCGCTATGGATCGTGCATGGTGATCAGGACCAGGCGGTACCTGTGGAACGCAGCCGCAGTGCCACAGCCGCTCTGCGAAAGGCCGGTGGCAATCCCGTCTACGTCGAACTTCCCGGGGTCGGACACAATTCATGGAATCCCGCCTACCAGGATGCAGATGGTCTGCTGCCGTGGCTGTTCCGGCAGCGCCGCGCAGAGGCAGCCCCGGAAAACCGATAGAGCCACCACAGCATGGCAGTCAGTGCCCTGCCTGCTGCACAGCCTGATGGCCCCGGGATTCAACTGACCTCGGGCAGCAGACCGGTGGCTCTCACCTTCGCCCACTCGGCCTCCCACGTCATCGATGGCTGCCGCATCAGAGACAGGGCCCGAGCCGACATCTCAGCGCATCGCTCCGGAGCATTCACCAGCACCGCCATGGCATCTCGCAACTGCTGCCAGCTCAGCGTCTCATCAATCAGCAATCCCAGCCCGGCGGCTTCGATGTGCTGAGGAAATTCGCCTACACAAGTCCCAATGACCGGCATACCCAGAGCGTAGTACTCCCAGAGCTTCGTGCAGTTTGTCCCGTAGAGCAGAAAGCGTGGAGTGCCTGCGAGGACAGCCAGCCCCACACACCGACGCCCCTGCACGAACCGGCGGAAGTCCTGAGGCACGATTTCATTGTGGACCACAATCCCCGACTGAGCACGCAGCCAGCGGATCAGTTCGGCATCACCGGTCCCGAAGATATGCAGTTCCGCTTTTGCCCGCAGCTCGGCCGGCAGCCCCAGAAATGCCTCGGCAGATGCCCCCACACCCTTCTCACGCCACACACCTCCGATGTAGACAAAGCTGAGCGGCTGTTCTGACGGCTGCGGCTGAGCGGAATCACGCCAGACAACCGACGGATAGTTATGCATTTCCAGCACGTTGCTCGTCATGCGTCGCAGGTGCTCCTGCAGGATTCCCCCCGCCATGTGAATGCAGGTCGTCAGTGTGACCCACGGCAGGCAGATCCGATGCGTCCAGTGCACCGCGAGGCTGCTGAGTCGAGTCTTCCAGCGTCCGCCGGTACCCTCCAGCGAATTCATCTCGTAGAAATCGTGCTCGTCATAAATCAGCGGCACACGATACCAGACACTCCACAACAAAGCGACAGGCAGCACCAGCCAGTGAAAACAGAACACGGCGCAGATGCCGCGGCGATGAGGTGCTCCGATACGGGCAGACCACCGTCCGGTGCCGCGAACATCGAGTGGCTGTTCAGATTTGTCCAGAACCCAGCGATGCCGCGGAAACGCAAACAAACGCACCGTGTAACCGTCGCGCTGCAGACATTCCAGAAACATCGCCACCCGTTTGTTCGCAATCCGAGTGCCGTTGAAACAGATCACCCCTGGCGAGTCCGTGTGAGCGGTATGGCCGTTCGCAGCCTGCGGATCAGCGTTCATGAATTCCTGCCCTGACTCAGCGCTCCTCGATGTCGCTCCGCTGTAAATTGTCTCGAATTCATGCGCAAGCGTCAAGCAGCAGAAAAACCACCAACAGACACACCAAAATTGGCCTCCGAACACTCCAGTGTCTTTCCTGACGTGGAACCGGTGTTTACACTGCGGTTCGCAGGAACGGTGCAGAAGTTTTCCTTCCTGCGTCGTTTGATGGCCTGACTCACCCCGGAACATGCCAAATGCAGAACCTCACTGCTCAGAAATCCCTGCACCCAGCCAATCGCCGCGATACCAGCGCAACACTGGCCCGCATGCAGCGTCTGCTGTCCGCCGGCAGCCTGCTGGTATCGTTGGCTCTCGTCACCTGCGGCTGCACCGGCAGCAGCCAACCCTCATCCGCCGAGACGCCTCAGACGGCCACCGACGCCCCCCCAACCCCTGATGCTCAGCCCGCTGCCACTGCTCAGG
>Ga0255095_1000194_pt1 | contig 35032 bp, 32 predicted proteins | sample Colum_Law_RepC_8_2_FD_188435 | JGI IMG/M metagenome (GOLD analysis project Ga0255095, IMG submission 188435) | Freshwater microbial communities from Columbia River, Oregon, United States - Colum_Law_RepC_8d | ecosystem: Environmental > Aquatic > Freshwater > River | place: USA: Oregon...
TACGACGATTGCGAACACTGCAAGGGCCGTGGCGTGATCAAGAGCGCGGAGACCATGAGCGTCGAAATCCAGCGCAAGCTGACCCAGATACTCAAAGGTCGTCCGCGCGACGATGGCGACTTCCAGCTCAAGATCGTCTGCAACCCGCGGGTGCTCGATCGCCTGCGGACGCGCGATGAGAAGCTACTCATCGAGCTGGAAAAGAAATTCTTCGCCAAGCTCAGCTTCCGTCCGGACCCCACCTATCACAACGAGGAGTGGAAGATCTTCAACGCCATGAACAACGACGAGTTGGCCAAGTCGCGGAACTGATCGCTGCGTCAAACACCGCCCCTGTCGATGAATCGGCAGGGGCGTTTTCTTTTGACCCAACGAAGCCGGGTACTCTGAAGGAACTTCTGGAAAGGCCCACCCGCTGCAAGCGCAGGCACATCCTGGGAGCCCCCCGTTTTCCAACACTTAAAAATTTCACTGGCCGCGAAAGCCCGGGACGTTAAAAACAAACCCAATAGCCCCGTCAGGAATCGCAAGCCATGAACCTTCAACGCCGCAGTTGCACCAGCGCCTTCACCCTGATCGAACTGCTGGTCGTCATCGCCATCATTGCAATCCTGGCGGGCATGCTCCTGCCCGCCTTGTCCCGAGCGAAGAGCAAGGCAGTCAAGACCTTGTGCGCCAGCAACTGCAAGCAGTGGGGCATCGCGGTCAACCTGTACGCCTCCGACAACCAGAACTCTTTCCCCGACAACAGCGGCGGCGCCGGTTTCAGCTGGATGGTGCCCACCATGAGCAACTTCTGGAACGGCTACCTCATCAAGAACCGCCGCACCTCGGCCAACAACACCCGTGCGGCCAATGACGTGTTGTTCTGCCCCACCGATGACTGGCACCGCGCCGCAGAACGCGGGATGATCAACACCGACAACCAAGCCCAATTGATCGGTTACTTCTACTTGCCGGGCCGGCAAACCGGAGACGCCGATGTCACCGGCGGAGCCCAGGGCACCGCAGAATGGTTCTTCAAGAAGAAGCTCGGTGGCATGTTCGAAGCGGCGCCCATCATCATCGACCGCATGCAGGCCGTCGGTTCCAAGACCACCAATATCCTCGACGCCAAGCTGAACTGGTACACCGATTACAACGGCAAGAAGGTGGCCACGGCCGTTCACCGGATCACCCGCGGTGCGCCGGAGGGCGGCAATTTTGGATTCGAAGACGGCCATGTCGAATGGCAGCCCAATAAACGGGTCTCACTCGGCTCCGACTACAGCGGCTGGCAATGCTTCTTCAAGATCCCGGTGGCCACCCCCGTTCCGTAATCGATCTCTTGACCCATTACGTGAGCCGACTTTCCAGCTCACGGAGAACGCGTCGGGCGATTTTGCATCGGCCCCGAGGACTCGCCCTTCGTCAGACGACATTCCAACCGAGACTCACTCCCGGCGGAAGGTCAGCACGGGCATCTCCCGCAAACTGGTGCGTCGCAAGACCGCAATGTACCGACGGGACAAAGCCCCCAAACGGGCAGTGACGCGTACTTCGAAGGTGCTGCTGACGGTCGAAAACACCGCCAGCGGCGTGCCTTGGTTGGGCATCACCGGAACCCCCTGCAAGCGGGCGATGTCTTGGGGCCCGCGGGCCGGTGTGTCGTCGTAGGTGCCATCCACCCCATCCATGCCCGCGCGCTGCTCTTGGATGTTGCGGGCAATGTTCTCGTCACCGCCACAAGCCATGACCAGCACCGGATACGGAGCGGTGTTGATGTTCACCTGACCGCTGGACACCGCTGAGAACACATCGGCCAGCCCCACCGAACCCGCGATGCCTTGGCCAAGGAAGGTGGATGCCCCCATGCGATGACCCGCGGAATGAGCTGCCGAATGCGTCGACAACATCGCGCCTCCCCCTTCACTGCGAGGCCCCCAGTACAACTGCGGAGTGATCCCGCGGATCTTCAGCAGTTCGGACATGTCGTCGATCGGACCGTTCTTGGCGACATAGGGCGGATTGAGCATCCGGTAGAAATCGCTCTCCGCGCCGCCTCCCATCGCTGAGTCATCGTTCGGGTCGATCCAGTCCCGGATCGCTGAAGAAACATCGGCCGAGTCTGAGGATCCCGCACCGCACAACTGCAGGATCAGCTCCAACAACTGGGGATTGCGGGTGGCGATGGAGTTGATGTTGAGGTAGCGCTCCGCGTCCAAGATTTCGATGGAAATGGTCCCGTCTCCCAGCGGTACATCCTGGAGCGACACTCCCTCGAAGGGATTGTCCGCGATGTTGGTCGGCCCCACGCCCCCGGCCCAGAATTGGTTGAGACCGTCGTAGGTTTGTTCACCCGGAATCTGCCGCGACAGGGACAGGACCCACTTGGCCATCTCGACGCCTGAGCGCCCCATCCATTCCATCTCGCTCTCGCTCTGGGTTCGGGTGGCCAAACGCCCCTCGACCTTCATGGTGTAGGCGAACGCCGTCACGATCACCGCCATGGCGAAGATGAGCAGCATGACGATGAGCAAGGCGACTCCCCGCTGACGATGACGCAAGAATCCTCGGCGCTGAATCCAGGGCAGGTTCACGGTGTTCCTCCAATCACTCCCTGAGCCTCACGCGGCACTGCAACCGTAGGCAGGCGCACCACCCGACTGACGATTTGCGCCGGCTCTCGAGAACCCTTGGACTGACCGAAGCCCAAGGTCACCCGGACAATCACCGGCAACTGATTGGTCGATAGCCACTCCTCAACAAAGTCCCGCTGCTGACCGTCCCAGAACTCCAGTTGGAACAATTGGACCTCTCTGGCCAAGACGATACTGGCCGGCTCTCCACCCTGCTCGAAGTCGGCCAGAAGTGAATTCTGTTCCAGCACCAAATCATTCCCTCCGGGAGGAACATAGAAACTAACCCGGCGGAGCCGCTCCCCACCGAACATCCCGCTGTTGGGAAAGGAATCCGAGAGGTCTGCCGCGAAGCTCACCGCCGCGAATTGGCCCGACGTGTCGGCCTGGAAAAAATAAAGGCGCGGATTCGAGGCGAACATGGTGGCCGAAACGAGGGCGTCCTCCACTGTGCGCATGGCCATTCGCGCCCGCTGGGAATCGGTGGTGGAACGGATCGCCGCCTGAGAACTCTGGAAGATCAGTCTCCAGGTCGAGTAGATCATCATGAGGATCAGGGCGAAGAGGAAGATGGCTACCATGACCTCCATCACCGTGAATCCCGCGCGTCGGAGGCTCCGCCTCCCGGAATGCCACAACGCTTTCATCGACCCGCCCCCTGGACGTATTGCTTGGGGAAGAGGAGCACGCTCATGCGCCGCTCGGATCCCTTGGGTCCGCCAATAATGACAAAGTCGGCACGGAAGAGACCATTGGTCCCGACTTCATAGACCGTTCGGCTCCATTGGTATCCGGGGTAGAGTTTGCCGAAGTCGCCATTGTCGGACATTTCTTCCAGCCGGTTGGAAATGGACAATTCCGCTGCCAAACTGCTGGCGTCCACCTCGACCCGATTGAGGGATTTGGCCGATTTGAGCGCGGTGGAACACACCGAAATGAACCCGAAGAGCGCCAACGCCATGATGGCCGAAGCGACCGCCACTTCGATGAGCGTGAAGGCCTCGCTGGATTGTCCTGGGCCGGCTGATTGGACAGGGTGACACCTCATCGGAGATCCTCGATGGAAAGGCGCGCCGTGATGACCTCCAAGGTGAGTCGCTTCACCTCGAGTCCTCCTTTGAGCCAACTGAGTTCAGCACTCATTGCGTCGCTGGTGCCATTGGGAAAGAAACGAATCGCAGCCAGTGAAGAACTCATCATGTTCTGCCCGTTCACCAACAAACTCCGGAACGCGACATCGTCATTGAGTTGACCATGGTAAGGCGGCTTGGACATCGGGCCCGATTGCATATCCTGCGAATCCCGGAGCCGATCGAAGGAGGCCATGGACACCCCATTGGTGGCTCCCATCACGCCTTCCGGAGCCGGTTCCACCAGAACCCTGCCCTCCGCGCCATAGAGCACCACCTGCATCGGCCGATTGCCCATGATGGCCCGCGCCCGGGCCTCGTTGCAGGCGGACTCCATCACCTCGAGAGTCTCGGCCATCGCACTCTTTTTATTGGCCATGAATCGGGGGACGGCCACGAACATCATCACGGCCACCAGCATCACTGCCACCACCAGTTCGATCATGGTGAAGGCCGCGCGGGCGGCACGGTTTCTGGACCCGATGTGGAAGGCCGTCCTCATCACTTCAGGCGCTCACCGTGTGGAAATGCTCTCGGTGATCTTGAACATCGCGGACATCACCCCCAGCAACATGAAACCCACCACGAAAGCGATGGCCACAATGATCACCGGTTGGATGAGGTTGGTCATCGCCGTCAAACCGACATTGAGGTCGTTTTCATAGGTGTCGGCCACATTGGACAAGGCGGCGGGCACATCGCCGGTCTCTTCGCCAATCTTGATCAAGTCGATCATCAGCTGCGGGAAGAGCCGGCTCTTGGCCAGAGGTTGGGCCAAGGTTTTGCCATCGGTGACAGCCTCCCGAGTCCGGGCGATGGCCTCTTGAATGACCACATTGGGCATGACCTGTTCGGTGATGCGCAGCGCCTGCAAAACCGGCACGCCGTTTTGCAACAAGGTGGAAAGCGTGCGGGCAAATTGACCGAAGAGATTCAGTCGCACCACCTTGCCAATCACCGGCAGGCGCATCACCAAACGGTCCAGGGTCTCGCGACCGACCTTGCTGGCCCGGTAGCGTCGGAAACCGACCACGGCTGCACCGCCAGCCAGCAACAATGCCCACCAATAGCCACTCAGGAAACCACTGATGGCGATGAGCATCTTGGTCATCGCCGGGAGTTCAATCTTGGTGTTGTCGAAGAGGGTCATGAACTTCGGCAACATGACCGTCATGAAGAAGATCACGAGCGCTCCGCCCACGACGCACACCACGGCCGGATAAATCATGGCCGACTTGAACTTCGATTGAACCTCGGCAAAACGGTCGAAGTGGGCCGCTTGCCGGCGCAGCACTTCCTCCAATGCACCGGACTGCTCTCCGGCCCGGACCATGTTGATGACCAAATCGGGGAAGATGTGGTTCTGACGGGCCATGGCGTCAGAGAGGCTGCGACCCTCGGTCACATCTTGCTTGAGCTGGCGGCTGGCCTCACCGGGGATGCCCTTGGAGGAAAGGCTTTCCATGCTCCGCAAGGCCATGGTGAGAGGCATGCCGGCCCGCAACAAGTTGGCCAATTGCAGGGTGTACATGGCCAACTCCTTCAGTCCGGGCCTCTGTGGACCGCGCTTGAAGATTTGGCTCAAACCGGCCTTGGAACCTTCTGCGGCGGCGCGCGCCGCGGGGGAACCCGCCGATGCCGTGGACTTCGCCGGTTTGGCCGAACCCTTACCTTGCACCACGGAAACCGGGATGACCCCCAGCCGTTCGACTTGCGCCACGGCAGCCGCCCGATCCCCGGCCTCGAGGACTCCTTCGACGAGTTCTCCCGAACGCCGTCGTGCCTTATAGTTGAATTGCGCCATGTCGCGTGCCGTTTGGATAACCGGCGCGCGCCGAAAGTTCCATCTCCCCGATGCAGAGGATTCAGCTCACGGCCAGAAGGGACACCCGTTGCCCCTGCGCATTGCGGCTGATTCCCTGCCCCCTCGGATCCACCTGCAGGACTCCATCCACCCAAAATGCATACTGGTGATGACCATGACGAATGCTCACGGACGCCTGCCAGGAACCGTCAAACGCCTGGGTCATGGGGTGGGTCTCCGGATTCCACGCATTGAATTCACCCACCACAGCCACTTTCTGAGCCTGAGGGGCCAAACAGATGAAGTTGACCGGGACCAGCGCCTTGGAGCCAAGGGATCGCGGAGGACTTGGGGGACGGGGAGCCGGATTCATGGATTCTCAAAATTGTCTCTGCTCGCACTCGATCTCACGCAGACACCGTGCGCACCGCATGCGAGCCGGCTAAGAAAACCATTTGTAATCTCGGAGCAAGTGGATTTCGCGACAATCAGCCGATTCCTCAAATCCACCGTTCTGCAGGCGGGTTGCGGATTGAATCGTTTCCAGAGATCCTCACCCCCAGTGCTGGGTACTTGGATCAACGCAGCCGCCGGAGTCGGGGCCCTCCTCTGGGCTCGACGGTCCCTCGGCACCGAGAATCCGCCGCCCAACTCAGGGCGGTTCCGTTGGGGGGCGGCCGGATTGGCATTGCTCATCGGCGGAACCGGGATCGCTCACACCCTGCCGCACTCCATTTCAGGAGCGATCCGTTTTCTCGGGATTGCGGTGGTGGGCCTCCTGTTGGGAAATCTGACCGGCCGAATTCTCGGGCTGCAGCGAAGGCTAGACCTCTGGGGGCGTACTCTTTCCAGTCACCTCCCCACTCCATCAGGAAAACCGATCCGCTTTTCTGGTGCGCTGGCCATGGGAGGGCTCCTGGCCTTGAACCCGCTGCTCATCCCGGCAGCCATCCAAGACGGCCTGGAACATCGATGGATCGGACTCGCCCTCAAATCTGCCCTAGATGCCATAGCGGTCCACGCATGGGTTCGGAGCCTGTCCCCTATTCGATGGAGCCTGTCCCTAGCGATGCTGGGAGTGATCCTTCTTTGGCAATCCGCCTGGACGGTTGGATCAGCGTCAGCGGCGGATTGGCTGCAGTCCCAAGGGATTTCCGACTCCGTGATGCTGGCTTCCAGTCTCCTGATTCTTTGCAGTGCCCCTGCCATCGCCGGCATCCGGCGAGCCGCTCTGGCCAATTTATTGCCGACGCTGGTCTGGATTCCGCTCCTCAACTTCTGGCTTCGCAGCCACTGATGGGATCCGCGGTCAGAGGCCTAGGACTTCGAAGACGCCATCAACCTTGAAGAGGTCCTCATACAAACCAGACCTTGATAAACCGGTCCCAAAACCGTTTGTCAGCCCCCTCCCAGCAGCTCTCCCTTCCCTCAATCGCCATCGGGCTCTAGGCTCAGGCCCATGACCCCATGGTTGAGTTCCCTTGGTTGCCCGATGGTACTGTGGTCAGGGCTCTGGACCCTGCCGCTGGCGGCGCAGGTTCCGATTCCTCCGGCTCAGTTGGCCAAACTGCCGCCCGCACTGAAACGACCTGTGGACTTCAAGACTGAGGTCTATCCGCTCTTCAAGTCGGCCTGCTTCAAGTGCCACGGTCCCGAAAAGCAAAAGGGGAAATACCGGATGGATACCCGCGAGGGAGCATTCAAGGTGACCGGTGACCACGGCCCAGCCATTCAAGCCGGACAGAGCGACAAGAGCGCCATCATCCTCATGGCAGCCGGGTTGATCGACGAAATGCTCATGCCCCCGCCCGGAGGCAAACCCGGCGAGAGCGACCCTCTGACGGCCGAACAAATCGGTCTTTTGCGGGCTTGGATTGATCAAGGAGCCCAATGGCCCGACGGTCCCATCGCCGAAGTCATCCAACCGGTGCGATTTGATGCGGATATCCAGAAACTCCTCACGGCCTCCTGCTCGAAATGCCATTCCGGCCCCACCGCTGAAGGCGGTTTCTCGGTCGATTCCCTCGAACGAGTACTGGCTGGAGGCAAGTCCTACGGCAAGGTGGTGGTGCCCGGCGACCTCCGAAAGTCTTCACTCCTGACCATTCTCGCTGGAAAGGACGAAGACATCCCCAAGCCGGAAGCGCACCGGATGGCCGGCAAGCCCCTTAAAATGGTGGAAGAGTGGATCCGGCAGGGCGCGAAGTAGCTTCAGAGTCAGCCCGCACGTACCGCAGGAACCGCTCATCGCCCACTGTCCGAACCTGAGCCAACCGAAAACGCGCGGCATCCGCCAAACACGCGGCCAGCGGTCCATCCGCGATGGTGGGCGCGGCCCGTCCCCCAAAAACCCGAGGCACGCAGGTCAGACGGATTTCATCCACCCGATTTGCCGCGAGGAGCGCCGCGTTCACCCGACCTCCCCCCTCCGCCGCCAAACGCCGAATCCCGTGACGCTCTGCCAACCACGACAAGGCGGCTGAAAAATCAAGGCCTTCCCCGGGTGAAACCCAAACTTCGGCTCCCAACTGACGCAATCGTTCACGTTGAGCTTTTGGAGCGCTTTCAGCGACCAAAACAACGATAGGAGCCCCCGGATGCTTCCAAAGTTCGGCTTCAGAGGACAGCGAAGCGGCCCCACTCACCACCACTCGGACAGGCGCCGGAGCCAATCCCGCCCTCCGCCGGGCCGCCAGATGCTTTGGGGAGCCTGTCCCCAAGGTGGCACCGGTCTCTTCGACGGTGCGGGCACCGCACAGCAGCGCATCAGCGGTGGCTCTCAATGCATATAGAGCCCTTTGATCATAAGAACTACCAAAGGTGGTCACCTCCCGCCCGGCCGTTGCCACCTTGCCGTCGGCCGTCATGGCCATGTTAATGACCACATAGGGGAAAACCCTGGCACCCCGGGAATCCTTCCGCTGATCAATGGAGGAACATGGCGTCGCCATAACTAAAGAACCGGTATTTCTCTCGAATTGCCTCGGCATAGGCAGCCATAACGAAATCTCGTCCTCGCAATCCACCGGGATCGGCGAACGCACTGACCAACATCAACAACGTACTCTTGGGCAGGTGAAAGTTGGTCAGCAGGGCATCCACCACTCGGAAAACATGGGGGGGATGGATAAAAATCCGGGTCCGCCCAGAACCGGGTTGAATGAGCCCTTCAGCACGGGCCGCCACCGTTTCCAAAACCCGTATGCTGGTGGTCCCGACGGCAATCACCCGCCGCCCTGAAGCCTTGGCTTCATTGAGGGCTTGTGCTGTCTCGATTCCCAACTCGTAACGTTCTTCGTGCATGGTGTGGTCTGAGACCGCCTCCGCCTTGACCGGAAGGAAGGTTCCCGCCCCAACATGCAGTGTGACATAACGCAACCGGACGCCTTTGGCCTCCAAGGCTTGCATTACCCGCTTCGTGAAGTGCAGTCCCGCCGTCGGAGCCGCCACGGATCCCGCCTGCCGGTTGTAGATGGTCTGATACCGCGCGGCATCGTGATCACTGGCCCCGGATCCACCTCGCTCGATGTAGGGGGGCAGCGGGATTTGCCCGATTCTTAGAAGCCGTTCCCAGAAGAACTCCGACTGATCCCATTGGACCAAAATTTGCCCTTCGGGATTCTTGTCCAAGACCTCACACACCAACAACCCCGTTGCGGGATCGCCAAATTGCAGGCGCATGCCCGGCCGTACCCGTTTGCCGGGACGAACCATGGACCACCAACGACCAGCCTGAGTCTCCTCCAGCAACAGCAGTTCCACCTGGCCCGGTGACTCCATTTTGCGACCCATCAGTCGGGCGGGAATGACCCGGGAATCGTTCATCACCAGCACATCTCCTTCTTGGAGGAGATTAACGATATCGAAAAAACTCTGGTGCTCAACACCTTGAGATTGGCGGTTCAAAACCATCAACCGAGAACCATCCCTCTCAGCGCTCGGGGATTGGGCAATCCGATCGATCGGCAGTTCGAAATCAAAATCTGCAACACGCACTCAGGGAGAAAAAGGGAAACAATGCAAAATGTCGATCTCAAGATGATCAAGTTGTTAACGGTATTTACTGGGTTTTCAACCCATGAAGCCCCCTGTGCATAACTTGCGCATAACATATAGTAAGAAAAAGCAACGAGTTAGTTGCAAAAAGGGAGAAGATTAGAGTAAGAAGAGGCCGTCCACGGGACCTTGGAATTTCTCGTGGTATTTGAGGGATAAAATCGCTGACGGAGTTTGAATGGCCACCGCAGGTGACATCATGGAGACAGGAACCGGTTCTGCTGGAGTGAATCCAGCGGCGAATCGGCCCCGTTTCACTTGGCGATACGACCACAAGCTCGACGCTCAAGGCCGCGTTCCCTTGCCGGCAAAATGGCGCCCCGAAGACCCTTCCAGCCTGTCCCTCATGGCGGTGATGATTAAGCACCCATCGGAAGCGGAGTTCGTCATGGTGCTTCCAGTTGAGCAGTTCGAGCGGTTCAGCAACCCGATTTGTCAGGGCGACTTCACGGATCCGCTGCGGTTGGCCGAGCGCCACGACTATGTGGACCGCATCATCGAACTGGAACTCGACAGCGCCGGCCGCATTTCTCTGCCCAAAGAGATGCGCAGCGCAGCCGCACTGACCGACGACGTCCTTTTCGTCGGTTGCATCGACCGATTCGAGGTGTGGAACCCCGAGTCTTATCAGATGGCTCGCCTTTCGGAACGCCTTCTCAAGAAGGTCCAGAACCCCCAAAAAACATGAAGTTGCTGGCTCTGTTCAACCCGCGCTCCTGGTTTTCTAGGGGTCAACCCGACCCGCTCAGTCCCCTCCACAGAACCTCGGGCCTGGGCGGGGTGCCGATCGGTTCTGTAAAGGCCTTGCCGGAAACCTTGGCTCGGCGATTTTTCTCGTTCGAAAACCAACGCTTGCCGGCGCGGAATCTCATCCAGGGCGAGTTGCAACTCCCCGCCGTGACCCCGGTGCGCAATGACCTCGTTGAGGACGATGTCGAACTGGTCCGTCGTCGCCGAGAAACCCGATTGCTGCATGAAACCCGACCGCCGGGAGCTGGCGGAACCCACGACCCCGAACTGGCCGTCAATCGCCTGAGGAACCGGGAACCGGTGACCCGTCGATTGGTAGCACGGGATTGAACGCACTCATGCCGCGTGTCCCTGTTTTCACATCAACCCGTTCTGCTGACCGAAGTGGTGACTTCACTCCAACCCAAGGCTCACGGCCGCTACCTGGATGGCACTCTGGGCGGTGGTGGTCACGCTTCGGCGATTTTGGAGGCGAGCTCTCCGGATGGTTTTCTCTACGGATGCGACCGGGACGCCGAAGCTCTGGCGGCCGCCCATGATCGTTTGAAACCTTACGGCGACCGATTCAAGACCCGTCAGTGCAATTTCACCGAGGCAGACCGTTGGATCGCACCCCAGTCCTTGGACGGAGTTCTCCTCGATCTCGGTGTCAGTTCCCACCAACTGGACACGCCTGAGCGCGGGTTCTCTTTCCAAAAAGACGGTCCCTTGGACATGCGCATGGACCAGAACGGGACAGGCCCCACCGCGGCGGACTTGGTCAACAGCCTGCCCGCAGATGAATTGGCCGACTTGTTCTGGAAACTGGGGGATGAGCGTCATTCGCGCAAAATCGCCCGAGCCATCGAAACCGAGCGCCGCAATCGCCCCTTCACGACCACCGGGCAACTGGCGCAGTTCATCGAGCGTATTTGCCCCCGTCGCGGAGCACCGACCCATCCCGCCACCCGCTGTTTCCAGGCACTGAGAATCGCCACCAACGATGAGCTGACATCGGTCCAAGACGGGCTGGAACGGGCCTTCCGTCTCCTGATTCCGGGCGGGCGGCTCGCAGTCATCAGCTTCCAATCCCTCGAAGATCGCATCGTCAAAGAGTTCATGCGCCGGGAAGCCCGGGACTACGACTTCGAAGGGCCGGAAGATCATCCGGATTTTCGGCACCCTCGACATCCCCGGGGCAAGGAACTCGCCAGAAAAGGTCTCGTGGCTTCGGAGTCCGAACTCGACACCAACCCAAGAGCCCGCAGTGCACGACTGCGCGTGCTGGAACGCCTCCCGGAACCATGAGCACCAAAAACCGTTCCGAAATGCGGCTGGGGACCATCGTGCGAGCCATGCTGGGTTCCGCACTCATCGCAACTTTGGGATTCTTGTGGATCCTTCAAAGCCGGGCCCACCAACGGCTTCAAGATCAGATCAGCCAATTTCGCACCCAATGCACCGTGCTGGAGCGCTCCATCGGAAGGGATCAGCAGGAGATTGAAAAACTCCTCACCCGACCGGCTCTCATCCGCCGTATCCAGGAACTCAAGCTGGGGTTGACCAACATCGCCTACCGCCAGGTGATCCATGTCACCAACCCCACTCCCGGCAGCATCCCCTCTTCCGAACTCACCCGTCATGCGGTTCCACCAACTGCCCCCGCCCCACCTCTGGCGGTGGCCGTTCCTCGCTGAAACCTGAAATGACCCAGCCGACACCCCCCGACAAGACGCTGACTGGACTGACCGTCCTGTTCTGTGTCGTGTTCGCCGGGCTGGCCGGTCGGTTGATTTACATTCAAGGCATTCGTCCCGATTCACCCCGGTACACACTGGGAGCCTCTCCGGCTCGCACCAGCTACATCCCGGCTCCTCGAGGAGAACTGCTCGATCGACGCGGCGAACGACTGGCCTACTCGCAATACGCGTACAACCTGCGAGCCAATCCAGTGGTGATCAGCAATCAAGCCCCTCATTTGGCGGCCCTGCTTGCACCGCTGTTGTCCATTCCCGCCGGCGTTTTGGAAGACCGCCTGAATGTGCGGCCCGAGCTGCGTTGGAAGCCGCATTTCAACACCAACTCCACCGGTTTGGTCGCCACCCAGTGGGTACAGATTCTCTACACCAACCAGAGTGTTCTGCTGGCTTCCAACCTGTCTTACGTGGAATGGACGCGGGTCCACACCAATCTGAAAACCTTCCGCTCCCCGGAGGAACGACAACTTCTGGCGGCATCGGCGGCGGTGGCCCATCGCAGGACCAACAGTCCCCCCATCGCTGCCTGGAACCTGCTGGCCAAATATCGTTTCCGGAAGGAAATCGCCCGAGACAACCGGTCGATCAACCTCGCGCTGAAACGGATCCAACCCCAATTGAAGGAAGTGCGGGAAAACGGGATCACTGCCGAGATCATGGAGCGGCGCGTGATGCCGCACGGCGAACTGGCCACTCCACTCCTGGGGACCACCACCAACGGGGTCATTCCCATCGTTGAATACCGCACGGCGACCAACCGCATCCGAGTCCGCACCCGAGAATTGCCGCCCGAAATCCACGGTGCCGACGGCATCGAGCGGCAGTTCAACGACGAGCTTGAAGGTGTCGCCGGACAGGCAGTGATCCGACGGGGCAAAGGACGCGAATTGGCCGGCAGTCGTGAAATGGATTTACCTGCTCAGCCCGGCGCCAATGTCCGGCTGACCATCGACGCCAACCTCCAGTACGTCGCGGAAAACGCTTTGCGACAGGGGATGTCCAAGCTCAAGCCCAACTGGATGTCGGCCATTCTGGTCCGGCCGTCGACCGGAGAAATTCTCGCTCTGGCCAACGCCACGGACCCCGACTACTCCCCGGCCCACCAGCCCAACTCAGCGGCACCGAGCGGCGGCCCGCGCAAACCCCAGCATCGCAATCATGCGGTGTCCGAGTTGGTGGAACCCGGCTCCACCTTCAAGCTGGTCACCTACTCGGCAGCCCTGGAAGCGCTCCCCGGACGCAACCTGTCTCCCAGTTCTCGGATCGACTGCGAAGGCGGCACTTGGCGACCGCCGGCCGGACGCAAGAAACCCATCGCCGATGCACGCGGCCACAAACTCCATACGGTCACCCTCGAGGAAGCCTTCGCTGCATCCTCCAACGTCGGTGCCGCCAAACTGGGATATGCCCTTTGGGATCCCGCCGCACCGCCGCGATCCACCGCACTCGTGAAATACGCCGAAGCCTTCGGTTTCACCCGACGGACCGGCATTCTCTGCGGCGGAGAGCCCAACACACGAATCCCCGCCTGGGACGGCCTCGGCACCCAACTCATCCTCTCCTACGGCTACGGCATCTACGCCACCCCTCTCCAAATCACCATGGCCTACGCCGCCGTGGCCAATGACGGCATCCTCATGGAGCCCATGCTGGTGAAATCGGTGGAAAGTCCCTCGGGCAGCGTGATTCGCCATATTGCCCCGCGTCAGGTAGGCCGAGCGGTTCGCTCCGAAACGGCCAAACAACTGGTGCAACTCCTGACCGCCGTGGTGAGCCCCAAAGGCACTGGCAAGGATGCCGCACTCGACGACTACACGGTCGCTGGCAAGACCGGAACGGCCAACAAGATGACCCAGGCTCACATGGCCGCCGGCGTCACTGCCCATTTCAGTACTTTCGTGGGATTCCTTCCGGCGGAGAACCCTCAGATTTGCCTGCTGGTCTGCGCAGACGAACCCACCGGATCGGACGGACGGGCCGCCTACGGAGCCGCCTGCGTGCCGGTCTTCAAGGAAATTGCCCGAGAGACCGCCAGCTATCTGACCATCCCGCCATCCCCCGTCCTTGCGGTCAGTGGGTCTGCCGCCGAACGCACCGCCCTATCGCGTCACTGACATGCTGACCGCGGAACCCATCCTCTCACCAGCGACCGAGGCTTCGGCTACGAAGGCATCGACGGCCGCATGCCGTCCAAACCGCTCCGCCCACAGCGGCAGCGAAACCTCGAAGTTCCCGCGGCGCATCGGCACAGCGGATCGCTCAGTGATCGATCCGCTGGCCATCCGGCTTCGGCAAGCCCCCAGCGAACATCCGCTGCAACGACTGGATCTGTGTCGGATCGCCAAACAAGGCCGCATCTCCGCAGCGCTTGCCTGCTTCGTTCATGCGCTGCTCACCCAGGCGGGGCGTCGACCAGCCTTGCTCACTCCCGAAGGCGGACTCATCGCTGGCCGACTTTTTCCGCAACGACCGACCATCAGCGACGCTCCCGAGTGGGAACGACTCTTGGCGACCCATGTCCGCTCGGGGGGTGATTGCCTGATCACCGAAGAGGACGCGGAAATCCAGGAGTTGCTCAGTGGAGTGACGGCCCGCTCCGATTTCCAACAACCGTCTACGCCGCGTCTCTGGATCAAGCCGCAGGCATTGCATTGGCGCGGAAGCCGATTGCAAGTCCTCAGCACCGACGGCAGAGCCCGAATGGCCCACCTGCCACTGGTCGGCGGATCCAATCTCAAGGCCCTCGATCTCGCCCTGAATCTGGTCATCAACGCGGGCTGCTGCCCAACCCAATCGTTGGCCACCCTGCCCCTGTTGGAGGCTCCGACTGGGCTCCTCGAACCGGTCCATGCCGGGCAGCCCTACGGTGTTTTCGTGGATCGCGCCGCATCGGCCGCCGATCTGACGGAATTGCTCAATGAGGCACGCACCTTGTCCGGCCGTCGCATCCTTCTCGTGGTCGGAATCCGCGGAAGCACGACGCTGGAAGAACGCCAAGCCATGGGTGCTGCGGCGGCGCTGGCAGACGAGGTCGTTTTCACCAGCGACAATCCTCGCCACGTGCCAGTACCGGCCATTCTGGCTGACTTGCAATCCGGACTGGGCGGCAAAGCCATCGAAGAACCCGACCGCCACACGGCGATCACGACCGCCATCCGGATGGCCAAGTCCGATGACCTCGTGCTCATCGTGGGCAAAGGCGGCAAACCCCTTCAGGAAATCGGCGGTGCGGTCATTCCCTGGGATGATCGGATGCATGCTCTGGACGCACTGGCCGGGCGCGGATGGGTGGGAGATTCACTATGAGCACATTGCCCAAACCCCATTTGCTCGGTCTCTTGGCGGGCCTATTCATGGCCTCGGGCCTGGTCGTCTCCACGACGCTGCTCACGCGGACCTGGCTCAAGGTGGCTGACGCTGAATCCATCACCGTGACCGGATCGTCCCGTCGAAATGTGAGCTCCGACCTCGTCGTGTGGCGTGGTTCGCTAACGGTCGAAAGCCCGACGCTCATGGCCGCACAAGCGCTGCTGAGCCAACAAGAAAGTGTCACCCGCGGTTTCCTCACAACCCAGGGCGTCACCAACACCCATTTCCATCCGATCGCCATCCAGCGCATCCAAGTCCGCGGCGCCAAGCAATCCGGCGAAGCGGAGGGCGAAGCAGAAAACCCCACGACCCGCTTCCGCCTCAGCCGAACCATCGAGGTGCGTTCGGGCGACATCGACACGGTGCTGAGCATGGATGCCAAGACCTCTCAATTGGTCAATCAGGGCATCGAGTTCACCGCAACCCCTCCGGAGTTTGTCTGGACCAAGGCCGGTGAAGCCAAGATCGAGATGCTCGCCGATGCAGCCCGCGATGCCCGCGCCCGAGCCGAACAAATCGTCTCCCAAGGCGGACGCTCCATCTCGCGGATGCGTTCGGCCAAGATGGGCGTCTTCCAAGTGACTCCCCTTTATTCCACCCAGAACACCTGGGACGGAATGAACGACACCACCTCGCGGGAAAAAACCGTCACCGCCGTGGTGAATGCGAGCTACGCCCTGAAATGATGGAACCGGTGACACTCCAATTCATCGCCGAAGCCTCCGGGGGGATTTTGCATCCTCTCGAGGCGGGCTGCATGACGGTGTCCGGCCTCTGCACCGATTCGCGCCGCCTCCAAGCAGGCGAACTGTTCTTGGCGCTCCGCGGTGAACGCTTTGATGGGCACGATTTCCTCAAAGACCCCACTCTCAAGACCGCCGCGGCCGTCTTGATTTCTGAAGATCGACGGGCCGACGTGCCTCCTGGTTTGCCCGTCGTCACGGTCCAGGACACCCGCGCCGCCTTGGGACGCATTGCCGCCGCCTACCGGAAAGGGTTTTCAATTCCAGTGTTTTGTGTGGCCGGCTCCAACGGCAAGACGACCACCAAGGAATTGCTCGCGGCCTTACTGGAGACGCAAATCCCGACCCTCCGTTCCCAGGCCAGCTTCAACAACGACATCGGCGTCCCGCTGAGCCTTCTCGGAATCAACCCCTCTCACCGGGCGGCCGTTCTGGAAGCCGGCACCAATCATCCCGGGGAACTGGCCCCGCTGATCCAGCAAATCGCCCCTCGATACGGGTTGGTCCCACAAATCGGCCGTGAGCATCTGGAACATTTCGGCGATCTGAACGGGGTCGTCGACGAGGAGTGCGCTCTGGGCGAAAACCTGCCCGCCGACGGCATCTTGTTCCTGAATGGTGATTGCGAAGCGGCTCGACCGCTGGCCGCCCGCACTCATGCCCGCGTGGTCCGCACCGGCTTCGGCCCAGAGAATTCATGGCGTGCGCGCATTCTGGAAAACGGCTGGAACTTCACCCGGTTTGAAATCATCGCACCCCAGGCCGAATGGTGCGGGGTTTTTGAGATCGCAGTACCCGGCCGTCACATGGTCTCCAACGCCACCTTGGCACTGGCAGCCGCCGCTGAATTGCACATTCGGCCCGAGGCAGCCCGACAGGCACTGGCCCGTTTTTCCGGAGCCAAACAGCGCCTTCAATGGTCCGAGCAGCGCGGAATCCGCTGGCTCGACGACACTTATAACGCCAACGCCGATTCCACCCTGGCCTCGCTCCAGACGCTTTCGGATCTCCCGTGCACCGGGCGCCGGGTGGCCGTATTGGGCGACATGGCTGAACTGGGTGAACACACCGACGAAGCCCATCGGGAAGTCGGAGCTGCGGCCCATCGCCTGGGCATCGACCTACTGGTTTGCATCGGACGCTCGGCCAGACACACTGCTGACGGAGCCTTCGGAATGCATCAGGTGCTCGCATTCCCCGATGTGGAGCAAGCCGTGCCCGCGCTGCGACCCCTCATCCGATCCGGTGACTGCATTTTGGCCAAGGCCTCCCGCAGCAGCCGACTCGAACGTCTCTTCGAGGCTCTCAAAACAGAAACGGTTGAATGCGGGGATAACCGCTGACCCAGCATGCTCTACAAGCTTTCAGAATTGTTCCCGACGGTCCCTTGGACGGTGTTCAAGTATGTCACCTTCCGCAGTGCTGGCGCCGCCATCACCGCCTTGGTGCTGAGTTGGCTCATGGGTCCTCGAGTCATCGAGGGTCTTCGGAATCTCAAATTCCGCCAGGACTACCAGCCCAAGGATGTTCGCAGTCCGGGCGATGCCACAGCCGCAGCCGCCGATCTGGCCAAACGGGGCACCCCCACCATGGGCGGAGTCCTGATCATGCTCGTCTTGGACATCTCGGTCTTCCTCTGGGCCCGCCCCAACATCTTGGTCATACTGACGATGCTTTCCCTGCTGGTGTTGGCCTTCTTGGGCTTCTACGACGATTGGCTAAAGGTCAGCAAACAAAGCGCAGCGGGCGCTCAGTCCCGGGTGAAGTGGATTGTCCAAATCCTGCTGGCACTGGTGGTCGGAATCTATCTCTGGCAATTGCCCTCCACCCGCGGCTTGGTGACCGACATCCAAATCCCCTTCTTCAAGGACCCCATCCTACGAGCCGTCCCTTGGATCGGCATTCCCCTGGTGGCTCTGACCATCATCGGCAGTTCCAATGCAGTGAATTTGACCGACGGCATGGACGGTCTGGCCATCGGCTGCACCCTGATTGTGGCCACGGTGATGCTCATTCTGACCTACCTGTCCGACAACGTGAAGTTGGCCACCTATCTTCAAATCCCCCACGTCCGTGGTGCGAGCGAACTGACGGTTGTTTGTGCGGCCTTCATCGGAGCTTCCTTGGGTTTTCTGTGGTTCAACTGCCATCCGGCCGAGGTCTTCATGGGCGACACCGGCTCGCTGGCCCTGGGCGGCGCACTGGGCATCATGGCCGTCCTGATCCACCAACCGCTGGTACTCCTCATCGCTGGCGGGGTTTTTGTGGCCGAAGCTGCCAGCGTGATGCTTCAGGTGGGCTGGTTTAAATACACCCGACGCAAGTACGGCGAAGGACGCCGCATCTTCCGCATGGCGCCCTTGCACCACCATTTCCAGAAGCTGGGATGGAAGGAATCGAAAATCGTCACACGGTTCTATATCGCCGGAATTCTCTGCGCCGTGGTGGCGTTGAGCACCCTCAAGATCCGATGAGCGACACCCACCACAACAACCCCAGTTCCGGTCCATCCCAATCCCATGGATTACCGGCTCGAATCTCTGTCCGGATGTTCCTTGATCGCTCCGGTTTCGGTTGTTTAATGACGGCTCGTCGGCGGCACTCCGTTTCCCTATCGAAACCGTGTCGCATCGCCGCGGCGATTCGTGCATACCCAGCCACAAGCCTCATTCTACTATCCACGATCCACGGTTTCGACCGAACTGGATGGGCACCGCTTTTTGGAAACAGTCCTGACAACCGTTTCCGGTCCGCGCTCAACGCGGTCATTACCCCTTTCGTCTCGACCCGGGTGGAGGACCCGGTTCGGGACGAATCCGACACAACTCCATCCTCGATCTACGACGCACCGTCTACCTGCCTAATCCCATGAGCATCCCCAACTCCCCGCTGCTGCCTGGCTCCAAACTGGAACAGGCCGCCAAGAGCAAATCCACCTTCAGCATCGCTGCCTTCATTTTCAGCGCCCACGTGGCGGTGTTCCTGGTGGTCTTGCTCAATGGTTGCAACAAGGAGAGTTCCGCCACCAATGCGGAGCCGTCCGCCGCCACCAATCAGATCGATTTGGCGGTTCAACCCGGAGCCGGCGACACCAACGCCATGGCCCTGCCCCTTGGATCGGATACCAACACCGTGGCCAACCCTCCGGGCGGCGCAGTGACCTTCCCTCCGTTGGCCAGCGTGACCAACGCACCCGTGGCTCCGCCGAACTTGGGCGTCACCCCGCCGGTTGGATCTCCCACCGGTGACACGACGGCCAATGAAGCCGCCGGTGCCGGCTCAGAATACAAGATCAAGGGCGGCGACATTGCCTACAACATCGCCAAGACCCACGGGGTCTCCCTCAAGGCGCTCAAGGATGCCAACCCGAATGTGGACCTGGGCAAGTTGAAGCCGGGGCAGACGATCCAAATCCCGGCCGCCAGCGCCTCCAACTCGAAGGCTGCGGCGAACTCGGTTAAGGCCGACTCCTCTAGCGAACCGGCTGCAACGGGTGCGACCACGCCCTACACGGTCAAGGGCGGAGACACCCTCGGCAAGATTGCCAAGAAGCACGGGACAACGCCCAAGGCTATCCGCGCCGCCAATGGTTTGAGCAGCGACAAGATCAACGTCGGTCAGAAGCTCAAGATTCCCGGCAAGGGTGCGGCCGCTGAGACGGCCGAGCCGACCGCGAAGGCCCTGACGGTGCCCGAGCCCGCTGCGCCCATCCCCGCCCCCCTACCGGTGCCAGGCACGGGCCGTTAAATCGGCACATCGAAGGGACGTCCGGCCCGCAGCCGGACGTCCCGACGGCTCCTGAACTGATTCCGCCATGCGTTCCACCTCCATCCTGCTGCTGCTGACGGTCAGCCTCCTGCTGGCCTTGAGTTTCACCATGCTCGCCAGTGCCGTGATGATGGAGTCGAAGTTCTCCAGTTTCGTCACCGTGCAGGCCGTGGCGATCATCGCAGGGGCGGCGTTGATGTGCATTCTTTGGAGAAGCGATTACCGCATCTGGCTCAAGTTGCACTGGTGGTTTTACGCTTTCGCCATCGTGACCTTGGCGATGGTGCTCTCACCGGCGGGCACCTACCGCAATGGAGCCCAGCGCTGGATTTTTGGCATGCAACCGGCGGAGTTCGCTAAAATCCCGTTGCTGCTAACCTTGGCTGCCTGGGGCGCACGCTTCGGATCCCGCATGCGCTTTGGCGGCACGGTTTCCACCTTCGTGTGGGGTTTGTTTCTGCCGGGTATGGTCGTCGTGCCGTTCCTCGGATTGCTGTACAAACAACCGGACCGCGGAACCATGATTCTCTTCGGCATGGTCACCGTGGTGGTGCTTCTGCTCAGCGGCATGCGCAAACGGTACGCCATCATTCCGACCCTCCTCGGGGCCGGTCTGGCATTCCATTTCTACAATTCCAGCAAGATGGTCCGGGACCGGATGGATGCGTTCCTGCATCCCGAACTCTTCCCTCAAACGACAGGTTCCCAGGCACTCAAGTCGCTGGCGGCACTGCGAGAGGGGGGATTGGAAGGAGTCGGCCTCGGATCGGGAGTCATCAAGCTCACCATTCCGGAACAGCACACCGACTTCATCCTCCCGGTCATCGGAGAAGAACTGGGACTGTTCTTCACCTTGGGTGTGCTCATCTCTTTCGTCGTCGTCATGCTTTGCTCGGTGCGGATCGCTTCCCGCGCAGCCGATGTCGAAGGTCGCCTGCTGGCCGGCGGTATTGGCTTCCTCATTGCCTGCCAAGCGATGATCAACATCGCGGTGGTCACCAACTCGATAATCAACAAAGGCATGCCTCTGCCGTTCGTGAGCCGAGGGGGCTCCAGCGCCGTCAGCATGCTGGCCTTGGTGGGTCTCCTCCTTTCGATTGCTCGCCGCGCCCCGGAAACATCCGATGTTCCTCGACGCAGCGGTCGCAATCCGTTCGAGACCTCGGAACTGGAATCACTGCCCGCACAATGAAACACCTTCCCGGCTCCAGCACCCACGTCGCCATCGCCTGCGGTGGCACTGGAGGCCATCTGTTTCCGGGTCTGGCCGTCGGACGGGAATTGGGAGCACGGGGTGCGCGGGTGACACTTCTCATTTCCCCCAAAGAAGTGGATCAGGCGGCGGTACAGGGTCTGACGGGCATCCAAACGGCCACTCTGCCGGCCGTTGGACTGCAAGGCCGCAACTACGGTGCGTTCCTGCTGGGTTTCGGCCGCGCCTGGCAGGCCGCGAGAGGCTTGTTCACCGATCGGTCCGTCGCCCTTCGTCCGCCGGATGCCATTTTGGGAATGGGTGGTTTCACAGCTGCGCCCCCCATGCTGGCCGGACGCCACCTGGGTGCGGCCACCTTCCTCCACGAATCCAACACCATCCCCGGCCGGGCCAATCGATTGATGGCTCGCTGGACACAGGAAGCCTTCACTGGATTTGACGAGACGGTCGCCCGTTTAGGTCGCGGCCGCGTCACCTGCACCGGAACGCCGGTCCGGGACACCATCGCCCAGTTGCGTCACCATCGTGATTCTCAGGCGGCCAAGGTTTGTCTCGGACTCGACCCGGCCAAGCCCGTGCTCCTCATCACCGGCGGCAGTCAGGGTGCTCGGGGGCTCAACCAATGGGTGTGCACCGCACTGTCAGGTCTGGCCGCCGCAGCGCCCGATCTCCAGTTCATCCACCTTTCAGGCACCCCAGACCATGCGACGGTTCAGGCCGCACACCACCCGCTCGGTCGACGCTCGGTGGTGCGCCCCTTCCTCCAGGAAATGCACCTCGCCCTGGCCGCTGCCGACGCAGTGATCAGCCGTGCCGGAGCCTCGTCCTTGGCCGAATTGGCAGCGTTGCAACTCCCGTCGATCCTCATCCCCCTGCCGACGGCTCAGGACAACCACCAGTTCCACAATGCTGATGCTTTGGCGCGATCCGGGGCCGCGCTCTTGCTGCAGCAATCCAATCCGGATCCGCTCCGGCTTCAATCGGCGGTCCTGTCCCTGCTTCAAGACTCGGCACTCCGGAACTCCATGCAGCAAGCCTTGAAACAGGCCGACCGACCGGATGCGGCCTCCGCGATCGCCGAGAGCATTCTCGAACAACTTCGCCAACCGTTCACCCAAGCCATTCGCAGGGTTGCCAGCTCGCGTACCCTGCCCACGGCACATCGTTGGATCCCCTTCAAGGAGGCTGCATGAACACCCCTCTCCGACTCAGTCAGGAACCGGTCGATCCGACCATTGAGGCCGCGGCCGCGCATGCCGAAGACATTTCCAACGCCTTCCGCGATCTGGAAATCGTGTTGCCGCCTGAAACACTGATCCGACGCGACGAACCGCTGGCTCGACGCACCACGCTGCGAGTGGGCGGACCGGCCGACCTCTTCATCGAACCGAGTTCCGACAACGCCTTGGCCACCACCCTCGAGATCGCCCACTTGCGTGGCATCCCGGTGTTCTTGCTGGGTCGCGGCTCCAACCTCTTGGTCCGCGACGGTGGCATTCGTGGAATCGTCGTATCGCTGGCCAACCCCCACTTCTCGCGTATTGAAATTCAAGGCGATCGGATCACCGCCGGCGCGGGCGCCCGACTCAAGAACATCGCCCATGAAGCCCGTCGCACCGGGCTTGGTGGTGTCGAATTCTTCGAGGGCATCCCGGGCTCCCTGGGTGGCGCACTGCGCATGAATGCCGGAGCCATGGGAGCCTGGACCTTCGACTCTCTGGAAGAATTGCGCTGCATGAGCCGCTCGGGCCAGATCCTGACGTTGGCGGCGCACGAGGTGCCCGTGGAGTACCGGGCCTGTCCGTTGCTTCGGACCCACATTGCCTTGGGAGCGGTCTTGCGAGGACGCCCCGACGATGCCGACGTCATCCGCAGCAAGATGGACCAGTTCTCCAACAAGCGCTGGACCAGCCAACCCAACCAACCCAGCGCCGGTTGCACCTTCAAGAACCCCCAACCCACCCTGCCGGCGGGTCGCCTGCTCGATGAATTAGGTCTCAAGGGAGCCCGCGTGGGGGATGCAATGGTCAGCGATGTCCACGCCAACTTCTTCGTCAATCTGGGGAAGGCGCGAGCTTCGGACATCTTGGAGCTGATTGAACAAGTCCGCACTCGAGCGCGGGAATTGCGCGGTATCGAACTGGAGACCGAAGTCGAAATTGTTGGAGAAGACGCATGACCACCTCGCTCCACATCACCGTCTTGCGTGGCGGACCCTCGGCAGAACGGGAAGTCTCCCTCCGCTCCGGGGCGGCCGTCGCACAAGCCTTGCGCTCTCTCGGCCATCAGGTGGACGAGGTGGATCCCATCCCGGGTGACCTCCAAATCCCTGCGGGCACCCAAGTCGTCTTCCTCGCACTCCATGGCACCTACGGAGAAGACGGCACCGTGCAGTCTGAACTCGAAGAACTCGGTCTCCCGTACACCGGTTGCGGAGTCTCCGCCTCACTCTACGCCTTCGACAAGATCCTCACCAAGCGGCGCTGCCTCAAAGCCGGTGTTCCCTCGGCGCGTTTTGAGCGCTTCATCGATGCCTCCGCTCCCTGGCCCAACGGGTGGAAACCGCCGGTCGTCCTCAAGCCCACCCGACAAGGATCCAGTGTGGGGCTCCAGTTTGTGGACCGCATCGAGGACTTCCCCAGCGCACTGGCCGAATCGCTGGGCCACGGTGGCGAGGTCCTGATGGAAGAACGCATCGTCGGACGCGAAACCACTGTGGGCATCCTCGATGGATCACCGCTTCCGGTGGTGGAAGTGCGTCCCAAATCCGGTTCCTACGACTACGCCAACAAGTACATCGTCGGACGAACCGAGTATTTCTGTCCGGCCAATTTGGAAGCGGCTGTCACCGCGCAAATCCAGCAAGCGGCCCTCGCTGCTTTCCACGCAGTCGGTGCTCGGGACTACGCCCGGGTCGATGTGATGGTTCAGCCCGATGGATCCCCAGTGGTCCTCGAGGTCAACACACTTCCCGGTATGACCGAGACCAGCCTGCTGCCCAAGGCCGCAGCGGCCGCCGGCATTCCCTTCCCGCAACTCTGCGAGCGGATGGTGCAATTGGCACTCCGCCGGCAACCAACCCGACAATAACCCATGTTCGGCCGAACCAACGAAAACCGAAGACGAACGAAGGGGGGCAGCACAACGCTTCAGGCGAAGCTTTCGGCCGAGACCTCCGAGTCCGCGCATCCGTTGCTCCGGCGTTGGATCATTCGATCCTTGGTGACTCTGGTTCTCGTGGCATCGGTGGCTGTAGGCGGGTGGTGGCTTCGGGAAAACTGGATCAGCCGGATCCCGGCGCTGGCGATTCGGGAGGTCATTGTCGAAGTCGATGGAGTGCTCTCACCCGATGAGGTCAGGCGATTGGCCGGCGTGCGGTTGGGGCGGAACATTCTGTCGGTGGATCTCCCCCAATTGCGCGACCGCCTTCAGCATCATCCGCGCATCGCATCCGCTCGCATCATGGTGGAATTCCCGGGCAGCCTTTTGATACGCATTCGGGAGCGGCTCCCCATCGTCGCTGTCGAACCGTTGTCCCAAAATGGTCTTCAGGCGCGGTATTTGCTCGATGAAAACGGGCACCTCCTCCTGCCGCTTGAACCTTCCAGCGCGCCTGCCGAAGCCGTGGCAGCCGAATCGGCCCTCCCGATTCTGGTGGGCTACCATGCGCAGCGACCGACTGCCCAGGCCGACACCATGCGAGCCCTTGAATTCATCGGCAGCACCGGGTTCCCTGCCGGACATCCGCTCGGTTTCCATTTCCGAGCCAGGTGTGCTGGTGGTCACGACCGACGCCTCCGGAGAAGTCACCTTCGCGGCCCGTGACTACGGAACCCAACTCCAGCGATGGAGCGACATCTTACGCCAACTGCAGGACCTCAAAGAATCGCGAACGATCCAGAGCTTGGATTTGAGCGTCTCACAAAATTCTCCCATCCGCTGGAACGACGGGCCTCCGGTCACCCCCTCCACCGAAGCCCCGGAACGAATTTCCCGACCCAAGCCCAAACGCATCCCCCGACGATCCCATGCCTAAGAACTCCCCCATCCTGGTCGGACTCGAGATCGGAACCTCGAAGATTTGCGCTGCCATCGGCGAGGAGAACGAGCGCGGCGAGTTCACCCTGCTGGGTATCGGTCAGGCGAAATCCCACGGGGTGCGCAAAGGCGAGATCGTGGATCCCGCCAAGGCGCAGGAAGATGTCCGCGCAGCGCTGGGCAATGCGGAAGAGCAGGCCCAGGTCACGGTCCGCAATTTGTTTTTGGGAATCACCGGTCGCCACATCGAGGGCTTCAACAACACGGGCATGCACCCGGTGGCCTCCGACGACCGGCTCGTCACTCCACAAGATGTGGCGGATGCCGCCAACAACGCCAAGGCCATCACCCTGCCCGCCGAACACACCATCTTGCACACGATCCGCCAGCGCATTTGCGTGGATGGCGTCGAAGTCTCCGACAATCCGGCCGGAATGCTGGGCCGCAAAGTCGAGGCACACGTGCATGTCATCCACGGCAATTCGCTACGGATCCAAAGTTCGATGCGGTTGGTCCAATCGCTCTCCATTGAAGTCAATCAGCCTGTTTTCAATGGCCTCGCCAATGCTCAGGCAGTGTTGACACCCGAAGACAAAGAGAACGGCGCACTGGTCATCGACATCGGCGGTGGAGCCACTGAATTCGTCTTCCAGCAAGGACAAGCCATCCGTCAATCCGGAGTGTTTGCCATAGGCGGCGACCATGTGAGCAACGACATCGCACTCGGACTGAAGATCAACATTGGTCTGGCCGAGAAACTCAAGATTGAGCACGGCAGCGCCGTCGTCGCCTCAGGCTGCCAAGGCCAATCGGTGCCTCTGGGCGATAGCGATGTCGGTCTCTCCCAACGCGAGGTGGGGCTCGAGCACCTCCACCGCATCATGTCGGTGCGACTGCAGGAGCTCTTTGAATTGATCGCCGAACGCTGCGCAGAGAACTGCCTGCTCGACGAGGCACGGGCCGGGGTTTTCCTCTCGGGAGGTTGTTCCCACATTCCCGGCATTGATGTGCTCGCTCAGCGCATCTTCCGCCTACCCGTCACCCGGGCGACCTGCCGGAACATCACCGGCAATACCGCCACACTGAACCATCCGGAGTTCGCCACGGCCATTGGCATCGCCCGCTACGGCGGCATGCGCTTGCGCAACCGACCTCGCACCCGCTTCAGCATTCGGGACGTCTTGCCCTTCCTCCGCTAACCTTTCGCCACCCCACTCCATGAACGATGCCTCGATCCGCTTCATTGCCGTCGGCCACGCGGGTGCCCAAATCCTCAGCGGCCTGCGCGCCCGATCCGGAAGCCTTCTGGAAGGCGCCCATGCGGACACCAGTCCGGAATCCCTGCGCACTTCACCAATCGACCGCAAGATCACCTTGGGGCTGACCGTAAGCCACGGCTTGGGCGCTGGTGGCGACCCCGACATCGGCCGACTCAGCGCCGAGGCCGACTTGTCCTCCATCCGCGAATTCGCCCAGGGGGCCCGACTGGTCTTCGTCATCACCGGCCTTGGCGGCGGGACCGGCTCCGGAGCCGCCCCGGTCATTGCGCGAGCGGCGCGCGAATCCGGCGCACTCGTCCTGGTGATCGCCACGACTCCCTTTGACTTCGAGCGTCGCCGGCTCCTGTATGCTCAGGAATCCCTCGAACGCCTGCGGGTTTCTGCCGATGCGGTCCTTGCCATCTCCAATCAGCGGGTCCGACGGATGCACGACGATCGCACCCACCCCCACGAGTTGTACCAGTTCGCCAATGAGCTGCTGGCCCAAACGCTTCAGGGACTGTGGCGACTGCTCGATGCACCCGGCCTCATCCCATTGGACTTTGCCCACATCGAACGCCTGCTCCGAGGCCGTCATTCGGAGAGTGCCTTCGCCGCGGTGCAGGCCACCGGTGAGAACCGGGCCCATGCGGCCGCCGAGCAACTGCTGACCCACCCGTTCCTCGACACCGGATCGGCCTTGGCCTCAGCCAAAGAGGTGCTGATCAGCGTAGCCGGAGGCGACGACCTTCAAATCGGCGAAGTGGAGCGTTTGATCGAGGCCCTGCAGGGGCGCTGTCCCACCGCCGAATTCATCGTCGGTGCATCCATCGATCCTGCCCTGACCGGACACCTCCATGTCACGGCCATCACCACGCGACCCGCCGCCTCTGCTCCAAACCCCTTGGTGGGATCCGGCTTTGCACGGAACGATACCGTCCCAGTCTCCAACAAGACCGACGCCGGAACTTCGCGCCCTGGGCCCGCAGCTTTTAATGGTGAAGATTTCAATCGGGAACCGGAGACCCGCAGCACCACCGACTCCCGACTCATCCCGCCGCCACCAGAACTGAACATGGAACAGCGGCAGCGCATCCTCAACGGACAGCGCAACAAACCCTCCCGCCGCAGGCCCGACTCCCAGATGTTGATGAATTTCGACATCGCGCAGCGCGGTCGCTTCGACAACACCGAACGGAACCGGCACAAGGGGGTCGATTTGGATGTCCCGACCTATTTGCGCCTGGGAATCGTCTTCAACTGATCGTTCCCACTGCCCGTTGAAAGCCAGCCTCAACGGCCTATCCTAGCGCCATGGCCCACGTTTCTCTGGAATCCCGTCGAGCCACGATTGAGGACCTTGGCGAGCTTGAAAGTCTCTGGGTAGAAGCCGGCTTGCCCGCGTTGGAACTGGGCAAATTCCTGACGGAATTCCATGTGGTGACCGATCCGGAAGGACACATCCTCCATGCCATCGGGCTTCTGGTCGAGGGCGACCAAGCACTCCTGCATAGCGAGGCCTTGTCTGCCAGCGGGCTTCTGACCGTCGACCCCGACGCCTGCCGCGCCGCCCTCTGGAAGCGGCTGCGGATCCTTTCCCGCAATCAGGGCATCTCCCGTATCTGGACCCGTGAAGACGCCGAGTATTGGCGCATCAGCGGCTACCAATCGGTCCCTGAATCCCAATTCCCCCAAGATTTGCCGTCCTTCGTTCAGCGCGAGGAAGGATGGTGGAGCTACCAAAGCCCAGACCCCATTCAAAGCGATTTGCAGGTCAAACGGGAAATGGCCCTCTGGCAAACCCAACGGGAGCTGGAAAAACAAAATTTCCAGCAGCGGGTCAAAGCGTTCCGGGCCGTTGCCGTCGGTCTAGTCGCTCTGGTCATCATCCTTTCGATCGCATTCCTCTTAGCCGTGGCCAAGGTTCGCCCGGACGCATTCCAGCGACTCTTCCGCTAACGCACCAGCCCCTTGGAAATCGGGGATCGGGGTCGGAAAACGGTGATCCCTTCAAGGTTCGTTTGGACTGTGCGATAGCGCACCAGCTGGAGGTGAATTTTCACCATCCCGTAACCTTTTGGTTGCGTTTGATTCATTTCAGGCCTTTCTAGGCTTCAGGCACGGCGTGTCTGACGGAAGGCTTGCCGTTCCCAACCCAAACGCCCATGAGGTTCCACGCCCATCACGGTCGGCCCAGCCATTCCGGCTTCACCCTGATCGAACTCCTCGTCGTCATCGCCATCATCGCCATCTTGGCAGGCATGCTCCTACCGGCCCTGGCTCGAGCCAAACAGAAGGGTCAGGGAATCTACTGCATGAACAACCACCGCCAACTCACCTTGGCGTGGAGGATGTATGCGGAGGACAATCAGGATTTCCTTGTCTACGCCAGCCACAACGCCCAGGCCAACGACCCGAACAACAATTACGCTTGGACCCGCACAGAGATGGATTTCTCGGCGGACCGGAAGAACTGGGACCCCACGGCCGACATCACCCTGCGCCCGCTCTGGAAATACAACCAGAGCGCCAGCGTCTACAAATGCCCCTCGGACCGTTCCTTCGTCACCGTCAACGGTCAGCGCAAGCCGCGAGTCCGTTCGATGTCGATGAACTTCTTCCTCGGCGGCTTTGCCGGAAAGACCACCGCCGAGAATCAGAACTACAGTCTCTTCCTCCGTTTCGGAGACATCGCCGGAGGCCGCGGAACTCCGGGACCCTCCATGACCTGGGTATTCCTGGATCAGCGCGAAGACACCATCAACTGGGGCAACTTCATGACCCGCATGAACGGCTGTCAGCCCCGAAACGCGGCCCTGTACGGCTTCACCATGGATTTACCGGGCTACTACCACAGCAAGGCCTGTGGATTCTCATTCGCTGACGGCCACTCCGAGATCAAACGCTGGTTGGATGGCCGAACGATGCCGCCCTTGAAAGTCCAGATGGCCGCCGGCTCCGCTGATATCCCCACTCCGCGCAATCCGGACGTGGAATGGTTGCAAGAACGTTCCACCCGCCCAATCAACCAATAGCGATCGCTTCCGATCGAACTTCACCCAACCCAACCCATGAACAACCAATCCACCCTCCACCGATTGGGATCGCTGCTGTCGAGCCTGATACTGTTGGCTTCGACAAGGCATTCCCTGCTCCGCGCCGATTATGCCTCGACGGTCCAGGCTTTGGGACCTGTCGGCTACTGGCGCCTGGATGAAACAGCCACTTCCCCGGGCCTCAGACGGCTGGCCAACTCCGGCCAGTTGGGTTCGACGGCCGATGGCTACGCGGTGTTGACCGCCGCCACAGGGCTTCCGGGCCGAGTGGGCAGTTGCGTCCGATTGTACAATCCCACCAACTCCCTCGGATGGTGTGGATCCAAGGTGGATATCAACTACCATCCGACTCTCAACAAGACGGGGCCCTTCAGCGTCGAATTCTGGGTCAAACCCAACACGCTGGGCGCCGACGCCACCGGATTCTGCCCGCTCTCTTCGATGATGAACGACTTCGGCGCATCGAGCCGCAGCGGATACCTCTTCTACATCAACAGCGCCGGCCGCGTGGAGTTTCGGCTGGGCAATGCCAGCGGTTATGTCGGCACGGTCAACAACGCCAGTCTGCCCCAATACAACGTCAAAGCCGGCGCTTGGAGCCATGTGGTAGGCATCTTCGACGGAAGCAGCACCCGACTGGTCATCAACGGCGTGAATGTGACCAACATCACGCTGAGCGCCGCCAACATCGCTTCGTTGCGGCAAAACACCCAGATGCCCCTGCGCATCGGAGGCACCCCTTTTAATGGAACCCTCGGCGACGCCCCAATGTCTTCGGCGCTGGTTTACAGCGGCAATCGAGGCTTCGACGGATGGATCGACGAAGTGGCCTACTACCCTTACGCCCTCACGACCCCGCAGTGTGACGCCCATTTCAAAGGCATCCTCGGTGGCGTTTCCGGCTATTCGGCACTGATCCTGGCCGACTCGCCAGCCGGTTACTGGCCTTTCAACGAACCGACCTATCCAGCTCCCGCGCCCGAAACACTTCCGGTTGCCGCCAATTCCGGATCATCCGGGGCTGCTGCCAATGCCGTGGACCGTTGGGGAACTCTGGCGGGTCAACCGGGAGCTCCCTTCGCCGGTTTGGGCGCCGCCAACAAGTCGGTGTTTCTGGACGGCACCAGCGGATCCATTGCCGCCGGAGCCGAGACGACCCTGAGCAATCTCACAGGCCAAGTTACCCTGATGGCCTGGATCAAGCCCACGGTCCGCGGTGGCATCCGCACCATCCTTTCGAAGGGTTGGGATGAAGACTACGCCGAAACCTTCCTTCGCATCACCCGTGGCTACGAGAACAGCGGATACGGCGAGACCAACCGATACGAGATCGGCATGTCCGATGGAAAGAACATCTATGACACCGCCGAGGCCACCATGCCCGAGACTGACGTGAACAACTGGGTCTTCCTGGCAGGCACCTACGACGGAACGGCCTGGAACCTCTACCGCAACGGCCAGTTGCTGAAATCAACCCCTTCTCCCAACGGAGCCGCGGCCACCGTCAACGTGAGCCGATGGACCATCGGATCGCGTTATGGCCCCCCCTCGCCGACACATGCCTTTAATGATGCGGCCAGCTACACCAACGAGGTCTGGCAAGCCGCGGGAAATTTCTTCGGGGGCTCCATCGATGAGCCGGCCATTTTCGACAAGGCCCTCAGCGCGAGCGAGATCGCCAGCATCTACGCCTCGGCCCAAGTGTCCCCGATCATCTACAAACCCATTTCCAGCCCGGGAGATTATGCGAGCATCGGCTGGCCCGACCTCTACGACGGTGACACGGCCATTCTGAGCGTCCTAGCCGAAGGCGCCGCACCGCTGACCTACCAGTGGTACAGCAACTCGGTCGCCCTGAACATCCAGACCTCCCTACTGACCCTGCAACCCCTGAAGGTATCCAAACCGGTGTATTCGGTGGTGGTGTCCAACCCCTACGGCTCCTCCACGAGCTCCGTCACGCTCAACATCATCGTCGGTCCGCCGACGGTCCTCGAAGCGCCGATCTCCTTGCAGCGATTCTCCGGAACCCCGTTCCGGTTCTCGGTGACCACCGGAGGCAGTCTGCCCCAGACCTTCCAGTGGCAACTCAACGGCACGGACATCCCCGGAGCCACTGGCAACACCCTCACCGGAAATGCATCGGCTTCCACGGCGGGAACCTACACGTGCCGGATCTCCAACAGCGCCGGGAACGTGACCGCCACCGCACAACTCGATGTCTCACCGGCCCCTTCTGGATTCGCAGCGGCCGCCATCGCCACCAAACCCATCGCCTACTGGCGACTGGGTGAAACCTCAGGCACCACCGCCTACGACAGTATCGGTCAATGGAACGGCACCTACTTCAACACCGCACTCAAGCAACCAGGCTACTCCATGGTCGACACCAACTCGGCGGCCTTGTTCGGCGGCACCAACAGTTATGTCGGGCTCATCAGCGGATCGCCCGGCAGTGGCATCAACTTCGAAGGCACCAACTCGAGCTTCACCATCGAACTCTGGGCCAAGGGCGGCGATGGCCAACCCGATGAGTCCACGCTGATCGCCAAAGGCACCGGAGCCGAAGGAACCACCGGCAACGAGCAGTTCTCCATCGACATCGCCTCGGGCAAATACCGCTTCTTCACGCGTGGCAACAACAACACCCTGTATTCGGCCGATGCCACCGTCGGACCCAACGACAGTTGGCAGCACATCGTCGCAGTGTACGACCAGTCGGATCCCTCCTCACCGGAGCTCCGCATCTACGTCAACGGTGAGCTTTCCGACAGCTCTCCCGGACGACCGCAGGGACTGCGAGTCTCCTCCTCGCCCGTGAGCATCGGATCCAAGCGGTTGGGCAACTCCCCAGGATACGACGGAAGCTTCGATGGCATCATCGATGAGGTGGTGATCTACAACACCGTTCTGACCGAAAACGACATCACGACCCACTTCGCTGCAGCCTACGGATCCACGCTGCCGCCGTCCTTCACCACCCAACCCAAGGCCGTGACGAATTACGTCGGTCTCTCGGCCACCTTCAGCGCCACGGCCATCGGATCACTGCCCTTGTCTTACCAATGGCAGAAAAACGGTGCGGACATCTCAGGCGCAACCGGCCCCACCTTCACCACCCCGACGCTGACCAGCGGTTCAGCCGGGCTCTACCGCTGTCTGGTTTCCAACAACATGGGCACCACCAACAGCACTGCGGTGGCGCTGGTCGTTCTAGCGACACCGACCAGCACCGTCACCATTCCAGACCTTGTCGTCCATCACACCTTCGACAACACGCTCATCGATGCGACGGGTCGGGGCAACAACGGCACCGCCATCAGTCGTGATCAAACGCTCAGCAGCAACGTGGTCCCCGCGACCTACTCCAATGGCAAATTGGGCCGCGCGCTGGCCTACGCATCCGACTTCGGTACCCCTGCCGAAGCGGGCGTGACGACCGCCACCAACACCTCCTATGTCACGCTGGGTGTCCGGCCCGACCTCCAGTTCTCCAACTCAGTGAACTTCACGGTCGCCTTCTGGATCAAGCTGCCGGCCAACTTCATCGGAGGGGATCTGCCCTTCTTCACCACCACCTCAGGCTCATTGGGCGGACAGGGATGGGTCTTCGCCCCGGCCTATGGCTATGGGATCGGCAGTGGCGCCTCACCGACGGAAGCACCGCTGAACTACGGCAGTTGGGCTGCCTCACTTTATGGCAGTTCGAGCGCCGGAGCCCGCATCTATGGAGAAGTGGGCAGCATCAACGACGGAGAGTGGCACCACCTGGTGTATGTCTTCGATCGAAAGACCCAAGTCTCAGTCTATCAGGACGGCATCCTTGCCCGAGCCTACAAGATCTCGGGAACCTCAACGGCCGCAGCGACCGACATCGATACAGGATTGCCGGCAACGATCGGCCAAGATCCCACCGGATTGTACCAAGAAACGGGCTCCGGAGAGATCGACGATCTCGGCGTTTGGCGCCGCGCACTGACCCCGCTGGAAGCGGCCAGCCTCTACACGGCCGGACTCAACGGGCAGAGTTTCGAAGACCAGCCGCCCTTGGGCAATTCCAAGATCATCATCAACACCTCGGGATCCAATATTCAGCTCCTCTGGGAACGAGGAACCCTGCAGCAGGCCGGTTCCTTGAGCGGACCGTGGACCGATGTCGGAGCACCAGCCACCTCCCCCCTGACGGTAACCCCGACCGAGACGAGGTTCTATCGGATCAAACCGTAGCCACCGGTTCTTGCTGGTTTTTGTCCCAACAGGCGACCCGGAAACGGGTCGCCTGTTTCGTTTCCGGTGCTGTGAGAGAAAGGGAGGAGTTCCGGGCCGGACACACCAAGGAGGCGAGGGTGGAGAACCCTGCTGAAACAAGTGCACCCGACCCGGAACGGGCGAACGAGATGTTGGTTCTCCGTTGTCCGCCCTGCCACCGGCAAGCCGGCAACTCTCTTTTTCTAGGCCTCCTGCCCAGCACCCGCAACGGGCAAATCGAATCCGGCAAAGAATTAACGGCGAAGTCTCCTTCACAACGTCGGAACGAAACGTGTTGCGCCATCAGAAACCCAAGACTCAGGGCCAACATCGGTGGACTGGAACTAACCCCTTCCACCGCAGCGGTCTCTCTTTGGAGCCATTGATGCATCACCCATGAATTTCTCGCTTGGGGTTTTGAAAGGTCTGAGAGGCTTGCGGCGAATCGTTCTTTGTCACCGGCTTCAGCTCAGGCCGCACACCGCCCCATGCTTGCTCAAATACGATCCGCCTCCATTCAAGGTATCGACGCTTTCCCTGTGGAAGTCGAAGTCGACTCCGGCACCGGCCCCCAGCAAATCGTCCTCGTGGGCTTGCCCGATGCGGCGGTGCGAGAATCCCGGGACCGCGTCGGGACAGCCATTCTCCACAGCGGATTCCGTTTTCCGCCGGGACGGACCACCATCAATTTGGCTCCGGCAGATGTCCGAAAGGAGGGGCCGAGTTTTGATCTACCCATTGCCGTGGGAATTCTCGCCGCCAGCAAGCAACTCACCCCGCGGGATCTCACTGCTTTCGCCATGGTGGGAGAATTGGCCCTGACCGGAGCCGTGCGAGCGGTCAAGGGCGCCCTGGCCCTGGCGCTTCGGGCCCGGGCTGAAGGCTGCCGAGGCATCTTGCTGCCCGCGGAAAACGCCGCCGAGGCAGGCGTGGTCAACGGTCTGGATGTCATCCCCATCCGAAGCCTCCAGGAGGCCGCTCAATTCCTCGCCGGAGAGATCGTCATCCATCCCCGGACCATCGACACCGAAGCGCTCTTCCTCGGAGTCGACGGCGAGTCCATGGACATGAACGAGGTCCGTGGTCAGGAATCGGTGAAACGTGCCCTCGAGGTGGCCGCTGCCGGGGGACATAATCTCCTGCTCATCGGCCCACCAGGAACGGGCAAGTCCATGCTGGCCCGACGCTTGGCCACCATCTTGCCGCCACTAACCCTGGCCGAGGCTCTCGAAGCCACCCAGATC
>Ga0255095_1000197_pt1 | contig 34896 bp, 27 predicted proteins | sample Colum_Law_RepC_8_2_FD_188435 | JGI IMG/M metagenome (GOLD analysis project Ga0255095, IMG submission 188435) | Freshwater microbial communities from Columbia River, Oregon, United States - Colum_Law_RepC_8d | ecosystem: Environmental > Aquatic > Freshwater > River | place: USA: Oregon...
TTGGAGGACATACCGCGACAGCTCGAAACAGGCAGAGAGGTAACTCATCCGGATTCTCTCCCAGATATCTCAGCAACAGGTTGCCACTCAGTGAAAACCCGGCGATAGAAACCGGAGACCCTGGACAGAGTCGCTCAAGCATCTGCACTGCTGAAGCGACATCTTCCGTTCGCCCCGCATGGTAAGGATTCTTTGCCAACAACGCTCCCGCGCCGCAGCCTCGATGATCCAATCGAAATACACGAATGCCCTGAGACATCAGGCGGCTTGTAAGACGCACCATGTAGCCGCTCTGATGTGAGCCGCAAAGTCCGTGCATAAGCAGTACGGTATGGTCACCACGCTGCCAGCCAGCGGGACAGTTGTCATGCATAACAACAAGGTCCCCATCATTCAGTCGCAATCGTCGCTCGGTCGTTCCGTACAACTTCACTCGCGACGGAAAAAAAGTTCCCCAAAGCGTCTGGCGATGTGCTCCACCCAACCCGATCGCAGGCTGAAACTGAGGAACACCGGGGGAAGAATCGAGGGGCATGATCATTGGAGCGGAGTCTGCAAGAAGACGGCGAATCTGCTCGCTGTCTACAGCGGACTCTGTCGCTGATCCCTGATATCGGTCTGCTCCGCTCATTACGATTCCGAGTATTCGATGCGTGATGGGAATCCTGAAGTAGGTCAGTACTTCACTCTGTTTACTTTTCGTCGGCCAAGGGATTCTCTGAGCCGTAACCGGCAGTTTGTAGAGGTTTTCAGCGTTTTGTAAAAGAGGACAATCCTGATTTAAGCGGTCCGTCAATAGTCCGCCCGAAAAGTCCCCCGACAGGATTTCCGCAGATGCCTGATTGCCGCAGTTTGCCTCGACACGCAGTCGACACGAGCATCTCAGCCAGCAGGCCTCAAACGGATTCTCAAAAGATCGAATCAGAGGCTCCGATAGGCCATGGAAGTCTTACAGGCATAGTTGTCGGTTGCTGGATTGAGCTGCGTTCAAAGTTGACGAAGCGATTCGAAAGCAAACCTCAACAATGGTCTCGTGCCTTCGAGACGGGGGCTTTTGTTTCAGAGCGAAAATCGCCTTAAAATGCGATCAGAATCCGCTTAAGGAATTGCCGCCGCTCTATTCGAGTTCTGAACTCACGAATTGCGGATCGGTCTTTTTTATCAGATCCCTCCGCCAACTTCTTTCATCTCCAGCTGCTTCATTTTGCGGTAGAGATTCGAGCGATGCAGCCCCAGCAGTCGAGCCGCATCGGTCATGTTGTCATTCACCTGACGGATACTGCGACGAATGAAGTCCCGCTGAAATTCTCGAGTCGCCTCGTCCAGCCCCAGCTCCAGCGACGGTAAACGTGATCCATCAGCGTCAGGGTTCAGGATGAATGCCAGATCTTCTGCTTCAACTCGATCCCCCGGCGCAAGAAAGGCAATGCGTTCCATCAGATTACGCAATTCGCGGACGTTGCCGGGCCATGTGTGTGATTGCAGGCGACGGCGGGCTTCCGAAGATAACTGCAAGTGCGGTCGGCGAGCCTGAATCGCGAAACGTCGCAGAAAGAATTCTGCCAGCGGAAGAATATCTTCCGGTCGTTCCCGCAGTGAAGGCAGGTCGAGGCTGACTACACCAAGGCGATAATACAGATCTTCGCGAAATCGCTTAGCTCGCACAGCTTCACTGAGATTTGCGTTCGTGGCCGCCACTATTCGCACATTGATAGGAATCGACTGTGAACCGCCAACGCGAGTAATCACTTTCTGCTCCAGAACTCGCAGAAGCTTGGCCTGACCGCCGGGGCTCATGTCGCCAATTTCGTCGAGAAACAGCGTCCCGCCGTCGGCCAGTTCAAATTTCCCCTGACGCATATCACGAGCATCCGTGAAGGCGCCTCGCTCATGTCCGAACAGCTCACTCTCCAGCAATGACTCCGTTAACGCGGCACAGTTGACGGCCACGAACGGGCAGTTGGAGCGATTCCCTGCGTAGTGTAACGACTGAGCAACCACTTCTTTGCCAGTTCCGCTTTCACCCAGAACCAGCACAGGCAGGTCTGTGTTAGCCAGTCGTCGTACGGTATCTCGCAAGGCTGTAATAGCCATGCTGTCACCAATGATCGATACCCCTTTGGTCACCTGCTCCGCAAGTTGACTGTTGCTACGATGAAGCAGGTTGCGTTCCTGCAGATTCCGCAAGGCCACAGCCGCCTGAGTTCCCAATTGAGTCAGGCATTCCACATCATCCTGAGTGAACGGTCGATTCTCGTTGTGATTGATCCCTTCGAAAGCCCCAACGACGTTATTGCTGGCATCACGCAAGGGCACGCAGATCAGATTACGAGTGCGATAGCCACTTTTTCGATCGACCTCCTGATTGAATCTTGGATCGTCATACGCATCGTCAACACAAATCGCCTGGCCGGTTTTCAGCGTTTCACCGACAATGCCCTCTCCAAAAGGCAGCCGCAATGAAGCCCCCTTCACTCCCAGCGCGGGCCGCGCTTCAACTTCGTTGCGTTCCTTGTCCCACAGGAAAATGCTGCTGCGATCGCAGTTCAGCAATCGAGTTGCCTCGTGAGCAATCTGTTCCAGCAGGGGAGCCGCGTCTTCGGCCATCGACAGCTTCGACGCAATGTTCAGAGTCGATCGCAATCGCTCTACCTGTCGACGGTTTTGCAACTCGCGATCAACCAACGTCAATGCCATCGACAGCGTACGTGCGATCAACAGGCCTGACTCGGCAAGATCCGCATCCGCATGTCGCCCCACGGTGACCAAAAGATGACCGAAGGGAGTTCCTGCAGTCAGCGGAAACGCAGCGACAATCCGTCCTTGATCCGTCTTTGAAACTCCCGCGGCATCTCGTTCCAGAGCATTATCCCAGAGAGCAACGGGCCGCATCGCCAGGGCTTGCTGCCCATGCTCAATCGCAGTCGCCCAGCCCGGGCCGGGGATTCGTTGAATCAGAGCAATCCACTGAACAGAGAGTTCGGTGGCGATCTCTGACAAAGCCAAACGCATGAACGTTTCGAAATTCGCAGCCTTCACACCTTCCGACAGCAGTTTTCCGCTGAGCTGCATCAAAGTCCCGGCCGCATGAGCCGGAGACAACAAAGACACCTGCTGAATCGTCTTCCAATCCGTCGTCGCCACGATTCCATCCTTGCCGTTATCACTCGAATTCTTCGACTGACAATCGCTGTGTTCAATCAGACTTATTCCCGCGCCATCGAGATGACTGCAGGCGGAAGGGTATCTTGGAACAAAACGGCGTCAACCGGGATTTATCGAATTCGCCGTAAAACAGCCGGTTACAACGCGAGGCAACGGCCTTCACTAAGCATTGTTGGCAACAAAAAATTCCGTTGAAGCGGCACTTGGGAAGCCGCCCGGCGAGTTCCCGAAATAGCAATGAAAGCGGGATGAATCAGCGCAGTTGCTATCCATTCAGGGGCGATTTAACAGGGATTCCACTGCTCTGTCGGCAGTCTGTCAGCGGTCTGTGCAGGGGTGGTGAGCCACAGGCCGGAACTCGCTGCACGCGAGCCGGCCTGCATTCGTCAGAAAAATTCTAACACCACCCTTAGTTAAGGAGTTGCATTCTCGGCATCAGTCCAGTTGTCCGTTCGAAACGGAGAAGCCGGCAACCCTGCACCGTTGCTGAGATTAGGTTCGGCGATGTGATTCCAGCCGAAACGAACCGCAACCGGCTTTGCCACACCTTCTGCGGTGACAACGACCGTGTCTCCTTCGATCTTCGCCATTGCTTTGACAAACTTTTTGTCGTCACCGGCAACAGAGAACCACGACAATTCCTGGCTGTCTCGAGCCTTCAGGCCAACGGCATGGTCAAAGCTGACAATGGCTTTGTTTCCGTCAGTCTTCAATGATTTGTAAAGCGGTCCGGAGTACACCAGTTCTGGCTGACCATAAGTGTGAGCCAGGGCCCAGAGTGAAAGTCGACGACCAACTTCCTGCTTATTCGGTGGGTGAATGTCGTTGATTGTGGTGATGTCTGTCAGCACCGCCATGCCGGTGTTCTTGACCGACAACGTTGCCGTTTGAGCTTCCCAGATGCCAGCCAGACGGGTCGGATCACCACCGTAGTTGTACGGGGCAAGCTGAGCGTAAAGGAATGGGAAATCGCGATTGCCTTCCTGATTCCAGACCGAACGCCATCCTTCAATCAAACCCTTCTTCAGCTGAAAATAATGCATTCCCTGGCCGTTGTTGGACTCGCCCTGATACCACAGGAAACCGCGAATGCCGAAGGGGACGATCGGATGAATCATCCCGTTGTACAGACCTGTGTGTTGGTAGTTACTGTTGAGGGGATGCCCGGGAAGATCACCGGAAGCGGCTGGCAGCGGATCACCTGGCTTTGCTGCGGCGACCGCTGCTGCGTAGGCCTTGACACCTTCGGAATAGGCAACCAGCGAATCCGAATAACCCTTTAACATTCCGAGCCATTCGTTCTTTTCAACTTCCAGTTCCGGAACTGCCGTATAACCCTGTGGCGGAATCCATGGCTGGATACGAGTCCCGCCCCAGGCGGTTGTGATCAAACCGACAGGCACGTCCAGCTTCTGATGAATCTCTCGACCGAAGAAATAGAGGACCGCGGATGAGCCGCCCACAGTCTCCGGAGAGCATTCCACCCATCTGGCAGCGACGTGTTCTGCTGGAGTTCCGGAAGGAATCAGCGGAATCATGAACAGGCGGATCTTGGGGAATTTTGCATTCGCAATTTCCTCTCCTGCGTTCAAGGACGCAGAAACACTCCATTGCATATTGGACTGGCCCGACCCGGCCCAAACTTCGCCCACCAGAATGTTCGCGACTTTGATCTCGTTCTTGCCCTTCACGATCATTTCGTGAGGCCCACCGGCCGTCTTGATCGCAGGCAGAGTGACTTTCCATTTGCCACTGCCGTCAGCTTTTGTCGTCGCTGTTGACTCTCCCAGCGTGACGGTGACGTCTTCACCAGCTGCCGCCCAGCCCCAGATCGGAAGCGGGATATCCTTTTGCAACACCATGTTGTCGCTGATCACTTCAGGCAGCCGCACATCGGCAATGCTGCTTGATCCACCAGTGACAAGGGCCGCAATGGCCACAACAAACCAGCGTACACTTTTCATCAGAATACCCTTCGACAGGCTATAGCTCGTCATCGTCCACAAAATTAGGAGCAGGCGCATCGGGATCTTCGTCTTCCAGAGACAAAATGTCATCCGCGTAGACGTCTGAATCATCCCATGATTCATCGAATTCCGGATCATCATCTCCGCGAAGTTGTTCATCCGTGAGTTCACTGATTTCCGGTTCGTCATCGATTTCGTCAATAACTTCCGCGTCAGATGTCATCTCCGGAGGCAGAGGCGTGTCACCACTTAGCAGATCCGGATCGCTCTCGTTTCGGCCTCGCAGAACGAGCCGAATAGGGACTTCCTGAAACGGAGTCACCTCCCGCAGAAAACCCAGCAGGTATCGCTTCCACGATTCGTCCAGTAGAGAAGACTCGTTGCACTTCAGCACGATCGTGGGAGGAGAACCTGCGATCTGTGACGCGAAGTAAATCTTCGGACGACGATTCTTTCTGATCGGTGGCGGATTCTTTTCAATCGCCTTCTGCACAGCTTTATTCAGCCGAGAAGTGCTCATGCGGAGATTCGCCTGCTTGTAAACCGACTGAGCCAGATTCACAAGCTTACGGATATTACGACCATCTTTTGCCGTAATAATCGCGATCGGGACGTGACGCATCGAACTGAACGTGTCCAGAAGATACTTCACCCACTTCTCTGTCGTCATCTCCTCGTCCAGAGCCGCGTCCCACTTATTGATGACAAAGATGCACGGCTTGTAATGCTCATTGATCTCTTCAACCAATTGCTTGTCGACTTTGGAAATCGTCTGCGTGGCATCAAAGAACATCAGCACCAGATCCGCCCTGCGAATGCTCCGTTGAGCTCGCACAAGGCCGTAGAATTCGATGTCGTTGGCCAGACTTTTTTTCTTGCGAACACCGGGAGTATCGATCGCAATAAAAGACTTGCCATCGACCTCAAAGCGAATGTCGATGCTGTCGCGAGTTGTCCCCGGAATGTTGCTGACGATCACGCGTTCGCTCTGCGCGAGCTGATTGATGAACGTGCTCTTGCCAACGTTGCGGCGCCCGACAACGGCCAGACGCATGTCAGATGGCTGCAGCAGATAGTCGCCTTCTGCCGTTTCTGTCTCACGAGCAGCTGGAAGCAGTTCAACAATGGCATCGATCAGCAGGTCTCGATTACGATTGGCCTTTACGCTGGTTGCCACATAGGGCACATTGGCCAGCGTCAGGAATGTGGCGGCTTCCTGGTCCAGTTTCGGGGAATCGCACTTGTTGACAATGAGTATCGACGGTTTGCTCATGCGTCGCAGTCGGTCGGCGACGTGTTCATCCAGTGGTGTCACGCCAGCCTTGGCGTCGACCACGAACAGCATTACGTCGCATTCATCGAGCCCTGTCTGAATCTGACGTTCGATATCCTCAGACAGGTCGTCGCTGTCAACGATGCCGATCCCGCCGGTATCCATCAGCTCAAAGTAGCGATTTCGTTCATGCATGATCCAGGTGACACGATCACGAGTCACTCCGGCGGTTGGGTCAACAACGGAGATCAATCGGTCGGCCAGCCAGTTCAGCAACGAGCTCTTTCCGACGTTGGGGCGACCCACAATCGCCACTTTCGGAATTCCCATGTCTGCTGTCCTTTAACGCCCACTGACGTACTGCAAAAAATGAATCGGTTGATCGGTTTCAGAAAGCGGGCAGGAACGGTCTGCGAGCCCATGAGTGGGCTTCAGGTGATAAGTTCTCGACCGCGTTTACAAAATGCACCGAGGAAAAGCTGCGAAGCGTACACCTTTGAGGCTTCCCCGTCATTCGACTGGCCCGAACCACCCCCGAATTTCGCACAAGTAAATACCATTCTGGCGTGTTCTGACGTGGCTGCGTACACTCCGAGGACCTGAATCAGGATTCTTTGGAGATCAACCGTGGCCAGTAAACCAGTTCCAGCAAAGCCTATTTCGCCTCAAAGGCCCCCCGTTTCTGCGCCTTTGGAGGCTGCCAAAACCGACAGTTCGGCAATCGCCATCGGGGCTCCGCTAAACCGTAATTCTCCTTCGTCCTCGGCAGTGAATTCAATGGCCGATGTCAGCAGTGGAAAAAAGCTCAACGACAACGGAGAAACACGCAGCCGGCGGCGATCGGCTTCACGCTCAACTGGCCATAGTGATCGTCTTGTGTCACTGGACGCCTTCCGTGGCTTCATCATGATGATGCTGGCGGCTGGAGGATTCGGAGTTCTGGCCTTCTCAAAGATCGATAAATCATCTCCAGTCTGGGAGGTCCACAACTGGGACACCTGGCAGGCCATTGGTGTCCATTTCGACCATCCCAGGTGGCTGAGCGTTTATAATAAATTGAGTGTCTCGTTCTGGGACCTGATTCAACCTTCGTTCATGTTCATGGTCGGTGCGGCCATGCCGTTCTCCAGCCAGCGTAGAGAATCCAACGGTCAGGGACTATTTGGGCGTACTCTGCACGCCATGATCCGTTCGGGCGCTCTGGTGTTATTGGGAGTCTTTCTGTCGTCTCTGGGGCATGAGAAAACTCTTTGGATCTTCCCCAACGTGCTATGCCAGATCGGGCTTGGCTATTTCTTTGCCTGGGTGATGCATCACTGGCGACCGCTGTATCAGGTGATCGCTCTGTTCGTGATCCTTGGCGGCTGCTGGGGCTGGTTCTACATGAATCCACCCGCTGAGAATTACGACTACGCCGCCGTCAGTGCGAGTCAGGAGAATGGCGAAATCTTTGAAGGAAAGTTTGCGGCGTGGTCCAAGAACGCGAATGCGGCTTACAAGTTCGACAGTTGGTTATTGCCACGACTTCGATCGGTCCCGGAACCAGTTCCAGTGGCCGAACCAGAAAAGCCGAATGACGGGACAGCAAAAGAAGAAGTGGCTGCGGCTGCCAATACAACACCGGTTGCTGACGAGAAACCAGCGGCCCCTGAAGAGGAAGTCAAAGCGACCGAAAAACCAACTTGGTATCGTCAATGGTTTCTGTTGAATGCAGAACCTTACAAGCCCAACGCCGGCGGCTACACAACCTTGAACTTCATCCCGTCCATTGGCACCACACTGCTGGGGATTTTATGCGGTCAGGTGCTGTTGCGAATTGATTTGTCGAAATGGTCCAAGCTGGGGATTCTGATCACCGCAGCTGCAATTTGCTTCGGTTTGGGCATCGCTTCTCATCAGTATGTGTGTCCGATCGTCAAACGCATCTGGACGCCAAGCTGGGTTTTGTTCAGCGGCGGCTATGTCATCGGCATGCTGGCTTTGTTCTATTTTCTGTTTGATATCCTGCCTCTGAAACTGCTGGCGTTTCCTCTGGTCGTGGTCGGCATGAATTCCATTCTGACCTACATGCTGGGGCAGACAATTTCAGGCTGGACGCGCGAAAGCGTGGTTAAGGTACATCTCGCCGGAATGATCGAAAACGTCTTTGGCCCTAAAGCACTCGATCCCTTATGGTACGGCCCGATCACACTGCCCTCGACGGTGTTTCTGCTCTACTGGTTGTTCCTGCTTTGGCTGTATCGACAGCGGATCTTTCTGAAGCTGTGAAACAAGCACTGAACTCCAGATATGTGATTGCCCTGTCGTGATCCGTGTCGCCGCTCGCTCTGTAACTCTTCACGTTCAGCATCGACGATAATCGTTCCGCTACTTTGCGGCCGTTTTGGGTGCATCCGAGCTGCGATGACGAATATGCAACATCACAGGGAGGGTTGTGATGCCGTCGACACTGGACTTCAGGTAGAACGGACGGCTTGATTCGGGCACCCACTTGGCTGTGGTGATAAAGAATTCGCGTTCGTTCTGGCCTTCCAAAAGCATCAAGCCGTTTAGTCCGATGTTGTCGACGAAAACGCCGTGAGGCATATTGCGGCCGGAATCTTCTTTGCCAAACTCCACAAGCCCTGTGTGATCCATGCGATCAACCTTCAAAAATGCTCGGACGGTTTCTCCCGCCCACACGGTCAGCTCAGGTGTATGCTCGTTGTGGCCCGCAGCCTGTTGCTCGGCCGTCAGAATTCGTACCGATATCTTCGGCTTTTCAGCGATTGCCAGAGTCTTCAGCCCACCCACATCGTGGATCACATCCTTGTCGCCAATTCTTGCGCGAGCTTTAAAGATGACACCCTTCACAGCGTCTTCTGCAGGCTGAACAGCATCATTGGATGCAATAAGAATTGCCATCGCCTGACGCTGTTCCGGCTGAATGATGACAGGGTCTGACAGAGTAAACCCGGCTGGAAGATTCTCCGCGAAGATCTCAATCGGGCCGTCGTAGCCATCAAGCCGTGTTGCTGTGAAAACGATTTCGCGACCAGTTCCCTTATGAATGCTCAACGCATCTCCTGCCATCGCTATGTTGAAATCCGGCTGTGGATGTCGCAGCATCAACTGGTACTTGTAGTCGGCTCCCTGAAATCCGCGAGCATCCTTCAGGCGGACGACATAAGTGCCATCCGCCGGAGGCACGAATGTCAGCCGCGAATCTTTGCCCCACTGACGCATCGAGTCGTCATCGTTCTGGCTGTAAATTGGAAAGATCGGCAGACCGGTATCTTTCAGAACTACGTCAGCTGGATAAGGCACGACAATAAACGCCGGCCCCTGCAATGGATGGGAAGTTGGAGTTGTGCCAAAGTAGGTCTGACGCAGTGTTGCACCCGGATAAACTTTGAAACCAGAATCCGGGCCGCGCGGGTATAGCCAGAGTTTCACGACTTCGCCGTCGGCATAGAGATACTCGTTCAATTCCATTTCCTGCCAGTTGAAGACTCGAAAGTCGTCAGCCGTGTCGGAGTCCTTCCCGCGGAATGTGAAGTAGGAATCTCGCACGGCCTGCAATTGCGTCTGCAAGACAGGCTTACCATCCGGAGTCACCACTTCCACAGTGGAATCCAAAGCCGACTTATCACGGGACGCCTTGACCTCAATCAGAATCGGCTGCCCCTTCTTTGCCTCAAAGCGAAACTGATCCTCATCGCTGCCAGAAGTTGCACCATCGATCACACCTGAGATGTTTGCGGGGAACGGAACCGCCTGCGCAACCGCAAGTTCACTGTTTGGCTCCATTTCAGTCAACTCTGCCAGTGGTCCTGCCGCTTCGGCCATGACGACTACTGCCGCTGCGTCACTTGCTTCCGTTTTGGAAGCGATCTCCGGCAGAGCGACAGATCGATGTTCGCCTTTCGACGTGGATATCAGAACGCGAGCGTTTTCACTGTCGATCGCCAGGCTTGTGACAAGGTCCTGAGTCAGGTTTTCGGCCGATTGTTCGTTAACCGTTGCGGCATCCCAGGTTTTGATCGATCCCATGTCGGACGTCGTGACCAGATATCGGCCGTCGTCGGAAATCGCCAGGCGAGTAATCACGCCCTCATGAGCAAATCGAGAGATGATCAACGGATTAATCTGCGGCCCATCGATCGACACAAGCTGCCACTTTCGAATTCGGCTGTCGGCTCCAGCTCCCAGAACGAATCGATTATCAGGAGTAAAGACCACCGAATACTGTTCGGCCTGAGGCTGGCTGAGCGTATCGAAACGTTCTCCAGTAGCCACATTCCAGATTTTGATCGTCGCGTCGGCACTTGCAGAAGCCAGCAACTTTCCATCCGGACTAAATCGAAGATCAAACACCGCGCCGTTGTGGCCGGTCATTTCACGGATCTTCTCACCAGTTTCCGCATTGTGCAAAATGATGCGACGATCGTATCCGGCCGTTGCGACAATTGTTCCGTCCGGAGACCAGTCGGCCGAATAGAGAATATCGTTGTGGCCGGCAAACTCCTTTTGAATTGAGTCCTTTCCAATAACAACTTCGACCGCTCGACCAGCAAGCCCCGGAGTGCCCGTGGCCAGCAGAACTCTCGTCCCGTCGGCCGAAAGACGCAGTCCGTTCACTTTTCCGTCTGCGATCGGCAGACTCCAAACAAGCTCACCGTTCTGAACTTTTCGCTGTTCCACAAGTTTAAATCGACCAGACAGCACAGAGTGGCCGTCCTTTGATAAGGCCATGGCCAAAGCCGGAGATCTGACCTTCGATGCGGTGACTGCGACTTTCGGAAGTGCTGGCAACACGGCCATCCGACTGTCGAATTTTCCGCCTTCGTGCAGCCATTGGGTGAGAATTGCCAACTCTTCTTTTGAAGGCTGAGCTTCATCGGTTGGTGGCATATGGTCATCGCCAGTGCTGACCAGCACCTCGAGCAGCCGACTCTTTGCTGCGGTGGTCTCGTCGAGCACTGGACCATTCTCGCTGCCTTTCTGAATGTCATCAGGGGCCTGCAAAGAGAGCCCGTTTTGAGCATCCACGCGACTATGACAGCTCACGCAATACTTTTGCAGCAGCGGAGCGATCTGAGTGGAATAGCGAACTGATTCCGCTGCCGTAGCGACGAGCGAAAGAGTCAAACAGGAAGTCAGTACAGAGACAGTCAGCAACGCTCGCATGAACATCAGAGCACCTGCAATTCGGCCTTGATCGAAATCTGGGTCCAGCCGGTTAATTTCCGGCGCTCGGATTGTGGTGCGAATTGTCTCCGTCTGCAAGCAGCCACGACATACCGTATTTGCGGGAGGCCTGAAACCTTTTTGTGTCCTGAAGCCGCCATCCCGTAAGTGCTCATAACACAAGACGATAAGCACGTCAGTGCTTCATGGAGCCGGTGATACAAGCCCGACGCACCAGCGAGTGCGTTTTACTTCCAGGCAGTGCCGCCTCTGCGGCCTCGTCCGGCAAATACGATCTTGCGTCCATTTACATCGAATGGAGGACATGAGAGCGTCGCGCAGCAAATACGCACTCGCTGTCGCGTCGGGCTTGTATTGTGGAACGTTACGATTTAATTAAGACCTAGCCAACCGGTTTAACTCAGGTGATTTGGAGTTGGCGCTTGAAAGAATTTAATGCTGGCGAGCCGATCGCGTATTTTTTTACTTGGACAACCTACGGCACTTGGCTTCCCGGTGATCATCGTGGTTGGAACCCCAAGGACGGAAGTGGGCCGCAAACTGCCAATCAGCTGTTTGAGGAGATGGCTCGTTCTCAAATGACCGAGCCAGAGTTCCACCTCTGCACTGTCGATCGCGAACTTGTCGAAAAGGTGATTCGTAAACATTGCGAGATCCGTCACTGGACTTTGCACGCCGTGAATCCGCGATCGAACCATGTGCATGTTGTGGTCACGGCACCGGGCTACGAGCCAGAACCGGTTTACGAACAATTCAAAGCCTGGTGTACTCGACATCTGAAAGTAAATCACAAGGAGCGTGAGAACTTCTGGACAGAGCGAGCGAGTCGTCGCTGGATTAACCACGAAGAGGATCTTGAAGCCGCCATCCTCTCTGTGCTTGAAGCGCAAGACGGTGATCACGGCGCTGCTTCATGGAGCCGGTCATACAAGCCCGATGCGCCAGCGAGTGCGTTTCACTTCCAAGCCCTGCCACCGCTGCGGGCTTGCTCGGTAAGCAGTATCCTGCGTTCATTTGTAGCGGCTGGAGTAAATCAGAATTTCGCGTTGCTAATACGCACTCGCTGGCGCGTCGGGCTTGTATTGTGGTGCGATGAGGCCCGCTGCTGCACCCCTGGGGAAAACCCGAAACCAGGAGCTTCAGAGAAAGCGACCTCTGAATCGCACTTTTTCAGAATCAGCCCAGGATCTTCGTCGTTTGTCGCTACAACTGTTTTAAGCGGTTTTCTTACGCGAAGGCTAATGTTTCCTTGAATGAACATGTTGAGCCAACCGGCTTATTTCGCCCTGTCGTCAATTCAGGGGTAATACTCAAGCACAGAGTCCATTCTGCAAATCATTGTTTCGCGATGATGTTCTGCCCGTCGCGATTTTGATTTGCGGACTAAGCCCGTCTCGTTTCTCCCCAGAACGCGAAGAAAGTGTTGTATGTCGGATTATGATACTGATGTACTGGTCACGGATCGACGCAGATCATCACAGCGCCGCACAAAGCCGGAACGCCGACCAGTGAGACCCGTCAAGGAAGTCGCTCCGGAGCCGGAAGAGGAAGTCCGATTCGAAGATCCAGGGATTTCTGCTCGTCGAGAAATCATGGACCGTCGTCGACAGGATCGTCGACGTCAGATCGACCCCACAACCTGCGAACGCGATTACTCGGATGGAGAAATCGAGTTTATGCGTGCCATGGATGACTACAAACGCAAGAGCGGCCGACCATTCCCGACATGGAGCGAAGTTCTGGAAGTCGTGATGAGTCTTGGATACCGCAAGGTGGCGGATCCTTCTCTGCTGGAGTGGAGAACATTCGGCGATCAGATGGGATCACTCTGAGAACGCCTAACGGAACATGCGATTGTAGCCGGATTCGTGAGAATTCGGAGCGGTTTCTGAGCTCTCACGAGCTCAGCTATGTTCTTGTTACGGGCTCAAAGCTTCCTCAAATCGAACTCATCCTGCTCCGCAAGTTGCCAAATTCCTCAGACGGAGTCTAAGGAATTCATCAGGCATCTGAGCAGAAAAAACCTTATATCCTGCGAACCGCATTTCTGGCGTCCCTTGTGACCCGAACATGCGGTTCGTTGCGTTGAGGGGGCAAGGAATCCGGTGCTCTGTCCAGCGGTAGGATGGACATTCCTGTCCGTCGACACGTTCGTCGGACAAGAATGTCCAACCTACGGTTTTAGACGTGGCACATTACTATGCAATAATTCCGTCAACAACATGTCCGTGCACATCCGTTAGACGGTACTGGCGACCCTGATAGCGGTAAGTCAGTCGCGTATGATCGACGCCGCAAAGATGCATAATCGTGGCCTGCATGTCATGCACATGAACCGGATTCGCCACAATGTTCCAGGCAAAGTCGTCGGTCTCGCCATACATAGTCCCCGGCTTGATTCCGCCGCCTGCCATCCACCAGCTATAGGCTCGACCAAAGTGATCGCGACCTTTGGGGTTGGCCGGATCTCCCTGACCGAACGGCGTTCGTCCAAATTCTCCGCCCCAGACGACGAGCGTGTCATCCAGCATCCCGCGTTCCTTAAGATCTTTTACCAGGGCGGCGGAAGGACCTTCAGTGTCAATGCATTGCTGTTCAAGCTGAGTATGCAGGTTGCCGTGCTGATCCCAACCGGCATGCATCAATTGCACAAACTTAACGCCTCGCTCCAGCAATCGGCGAGCAATCAGACAGTTGTTCGCAAACGTCCCCTTCGCCAGTGCGTCAGCGCCGTAACGATCCAGCGTGGCTTTTGTCTCGCCGGAAAAATCGACAAGATCCGGAACGCTCGACTGCATCCGAAACGCCATTTCGTACTGAGCAATTCGAGTATCAATCTCGGGATCGCCATAATCTTCCAGATGGGCCTGGTTCATAGCGACAATGTCGTCGAGCAGGTCGCGGCGTGAACCAGAAGTGACCCCCGGCGGATTTGCAAGATAAGGCACAAGGTCTCCGGTATTGCGGAAACGTACGCCCTGATAGCGACTGGGAAGAAATCCACTGCCCCAGTAGTAGTCGAAGAACAACTGACCGCAGGTCTTCGCTTTATCACTGGATGTCATTACGACAAACGTGGGGAGATTGTCGGTTTCGCTGCCCAGCCCATACGACAGCCACGCTCCCATACTTGGACGACCAGGCACCTGTGCACCCGTCATAAAAAACGTTACGCCAGGAGCATGATTCACAGCTTCCGTGTGCATGCTGCGCACAACACAAATGTCATCAGCGATCGATCCCACGTTGGGCAGCATTGAGCTGAGCGACATTCCGTTCTGGCCATATCGTCGAAATGGCTTGATCGAAGGTAAACACGGCCATTTGCCGTATCCACTGGACATCGTCGACAGTCGCGTTGTGCCGCGGATTGTGTCCGGAATATCCTTGCCGGCCATCTCGCGCATCACTGGTTTATCATCGAACAAGTCGACATGAGACGGACCGCCGCCTTGCCAGAGGACGACAACGCGTTTGGCTTTCGGCGCGAAATGCGGAAAACCCGGCAGAGGAGGCTCGGCTCCACTGGCCGAAGACGATTGCATCAGCGACGCCAAAGCCGCAAGCCCCGCTCCGCTGGCAGACGTACCAAACATCTGACGGCGAGTAACGCGAGCGGCATTGTCCAGAAACGGGTTCGTCATGATTGATCTCTTGAGGGCGTTCTATTGCAACAAGTCTCACACGCGACGGCGGGAATTGCTTTTTCAGTAGGATGGGCATTCTTGCCCGTCGAAACGCAGTCGGACAGGAATGTCCAACCTACATATTGATGTTCTCTAACGCATTCGAGTTCATTCTCTCGTCAACGCTTCGTCCAAATTCAAAATGGCTAGACACACCGCCGTCATCGCGGCATGCTCGGCCGAGTTCAATGATTCGTCACGGGCTGCTTCGCCAACGGACAACAAAGCTTTGGCCGCATCCGCATCTGCGGAATAAAGGACAAACTGCTTTTCATACGCTCGCGTCAGAATCGCACGGTCACGCTGTGTGGGAACTCGTCCCAAAACTTGTCGAAACGCTCTTGTCAGCCGAGAATCTACGTCCGACGAAGCCTTGCAACATCGTTCAGCAAGGACTCGAGATGCTTCGACCCACGTCGGATCATTCAGCGTCGTCAAAGCATGCAACGGAGTACTTGTCGAAGTAGAACGAACTCGGCACGCCTGGCGATTCGACGTATCGAACATATTCGCTGGCCCGACCGTACGACGCCAGAATGTGTAAAGACTTCGTCGATACAAGTCGTCACCATGAGACGCCGGATAAGTGAAGTCGCGTTCTTTGGTGATTGCCAACGATTCCCAGATATCGTCCGGCTGATAAGGATACACCGGAACGCCGCCCATTTTGAGATTCAGCAGTTCGCTCGCCGCCAACGCCCAGTCTCGCAACAGCAACGATGGCATGCGAAATCGGCTCGCGCGAGCATACAAGCGATTCTCCGGATCACGTTGTTTGAGTTCCGGTGTGACTCGACTGGACTGCCGATATGTGGCGCTCGTTACGATCAAACGATGTAGATGCTTCATGCTCCAGCCGTGTTCGCGGAACTCCACGGCCAGCCAATCCAGCAACGGTCCGTGAATTGGATACTCACTCTGTACACCGAAGTCTTCTGCCGTCTTGATCAGTCCTGCCCCGAAGAAATGCTGCCACATGCGATTCACCTGAACTCGCGCGGTCAGCGGATGCTCAGCGGACACCAGCCACTGGGCAAATCCCAGACGATTGGTCGGAGCGCCGGCTGGCAGAGGCGGCAGGAAGGCCGGCGTGGCGAAGGAAACTTTCTCCGTCGGATTCAAATACTCACCACGCGATAGGATTTTCGTCTCGCGAGGCTGTGCATCGCTCATGATCATCGGACGTGGCATCTGATCGGCGCGATAGTCGGCCAGTTGCTTTTTCAGATCATCGCGCTGCTTGATCGCAGGGACTTTGTCGCCCAGCGTTGGCTGTACCTTCTCCGAGAAGTGTTTTCGCAGATCTGTTGCCAGAACGCTCTTCTGGTCGTCATTCAATTCTCCGTCCGGCTTGATCACCAGCGCGGCCAGTGTCTCAGGCAGATCGGAACCTTCCCGCAGCTTGCCTTCCACGAGCAACCCGGCTCGCCACTCCTCATAAGCCGCGTCGACGCCCTTGGTGACCTCCGTTTCAAGAGCAGCAATCTGCGTGTCGAACTCGGCAATGCGAGCTGTCGTTTCCGGAAATGGATATTCCAGAAACGGTGCGGCAACGCGAACTCGCGATGAAAAATACTGCGGCGTTCCGGACTCGGGAACTCGGTTGAACGCGTCCAGCATGCTGTAGTAATCACGCTGCGTCATCGGATCATACTTGTGATCATGACACTGCGCGCAATTCATGGTCAGACCGAGCCATGTCGTAGACGTGGTTTCCATGCGGTCAAACAAAATCACCCAGCGTTGTTCTTCAGCAATCGCGCCGCCTTCACCGTTCAGCAGATGATTGCGATTAAATCCGCTCGCGATTTTCTGCTCGTCCGTTGCGTCCGGAAGCAGATCACCGGCCAGTTGCCAAATCGTAAACTGATCAAACGGCAGGTCTTCATTGAACGACTTCACGACCCAGTCACGCCAGATCCATTGCCAGGTGTCACCATCCTGCTGGAATCCATTGCTGTCAGCGTAACGAGCCGCATCCAGCCAACTCAGAGCCATTCGTTCGCCGTAGTGAGGACTTGCCATCAGGCGATCGACAAGCTTCTCGTAAGCGTCGGGGCTTTGATCAGCGACAAACGAGTCGACTTCTTCAGGCTTAGGAGGAATGCCAGTCAAATCGATCGAAAGTCGACGGATCAACGTTGCTCGATCAGCTTCTGGCGATGGCTGCAGACCAATGCTTTCAAGTTTCCCCAACACGAAGCGATCGATGGGGTTTCGCGACCAATCTGTCCGAGTTACCTCGGGATCGGCAGGGCGAACCGGAGCAACAAACGCCCAGTGCTTTTGGTAAACGGCGCCTTCAGAAATCCACCGCTGCAGCAGAGCTTTTTGTTCAGGGGATAAATGTCGGTTGGACTTCGGGGGCGGCATCTGCTCATCGGGATTCTCGGAGTGAACCCGCTGGATCAGTGCACTGGCCGAAGCGTCCCCGGGGACAATTGCGCCGGCGGTGATTGCTGCGTCGCGATCGTCCAGCCGCAGATCGGCCAGACGCTTGTTCGAATCCTGGCCGTGACAGTAAAAACAGTTCTCGGACAGAATCGGACGAATGTCGCGATTGAAGTCGAGCGGCAGCGGGGCTGACACGCCCTCCTGAGCCATTACAGAGCCCGGCATGCTGCTTACGAGTGCAGTCAGAAGAAGCAAAAGCCCTTGATGCGGTTTCATAAGCAGGCCTGATCAGGAGTGAAAAAATCACAACCAAAGAAAGTTGTGATCTCTTGTAGGGTGGGACCAGCGCAGCGCCGGCCCACCGATGTGGATGCTGCAAATCGATGGGCCGGCGCTCGCAATGCTCACTTGTCCCACCCTACGTTCCTCAAAACGCTTTCACAGAAACGAACAGATGTAATCCGTGACCTTCGTAACCTTCAGCAGAAAATGGGAGTTCCCCGGTACGTTGAATGCCTGGCCCCCTTTGATTGAGTGCCAGGTAGTTTCACCTGCGAGACAATACGTCAACTCGCCGGATTGAATTTCCATCAGCTCTGGCTTGCCGGTGTTGAACTTGTATTCACCAGGAAGCATGATCCCCAAAGTTTTCAGGCTGCCATCGGCGAACTCGACCGAGCGGCTGGTAACGTTGCCGTCGAAGTAAACATTGGCAGCCTTGACGACGGATACAGATTCGAACTTGCTCATCGATTCCTCTGAATTTCCCAACGGATAAATGTTGTCGACACAAAACTCTCAAGCACCCATTGTACGGCGGCTCAGAACCCCAGAAAAGTCCTCCGCGGCGGCGTGATCAGTGTCGCGGCGAATCCGACACCGCGATCCCCTCAAATCGGAAGTTCCGGATTCAGCGGCATTCCATTTGCGGTTTCGCATCGGGGCGAGGAAATGCCGTCCAATATGGCAGGAATAGCCAACATTTTCTGGCAACTTGCTAAGATCCAGCGGCAGTCGACCTCAGTGGTCTCAGTGTTCCTTTCCGCACACATTTCCCTTCCTACCCAAATCCTGAGCTTCTACAGCGATGTCAAAACGTGATTTCTACGAAGTGCTCGGTGTTTCCCGCAGTGCCTCACAGGATGAAATTCGCAAGGCTTACAAGAAGCTGGCGAAGAAATTCCATCCGGACGTGAAGCCCGCGGATCCTGATGCTGAGAAGAAATTCTCTGAAATCACCGAGGCCTACGATGCCCTGAGCGATGATGCGAAACGCAAAGCTTACGACCAGTTCGGTCATGCCGCGCGAGGCGGTGCCGGGGGCGGTAATCCATTTCAGGGTTTCGGTGGTGGTGGCGGCGGCGGCTCGTTTGATCTGGACGACATCCTCGGCGGCATGTTTGGTGGCGGTGGTAATCCATTCGGCGGCGGTGGCCGTCGCGGACAAGCACGAACTCAGAAAGGTCAGGACGCGAAGGCGGAGATTACCGTTCCATTTATTGTGGCCGTCGAAGGTGGCGAGCATTCTGTTTCGCTGCAGAATGGCTCGAAGAGCGAGCGACTGAGCGTCAAAATTCCTGCCGGGATTGAAGATGGCCAATCGATTCGTTTGGCAGGCCAGGGAAATCCAGGCTCTGGTGGTGGGCCGGCTGGTGATCTGATCGTCACAGTCCACATTGCGACTCATCCCTGGTTCCGTCGCGATGGCCAAAACCTGCTCGTGGACGTTCCGATCTCGCCTTCAGAAGCAGCGCTTGGGGCAAAGGTTGATGTGCCAACACTGACCGAAGGAACCGTCGTTCTGACTGTTCCGTCGGGAACCTCCAGCGGCGCTAAATTGCGTTTGCGAGGCAAAGGAGTTCTCAATCACAAAACCGGTGACCGAGGCGACCAGTTTGTGGTGCTGAAGATTTCCGTCCCCAAAGATCTCTCCGAGGAAGCTCGCGCGCTGTATGAGAAGCTTGCGGAACTCAACCCCAGGGATCCCCGTGATGGGCTGTGGGTTTGAACGAGCCGGCGTTTCTGCTGGCACTTCTGATCCGCCGTTTCAGATTTGAAGTCTCGTGCTGACAGGCATTAATGGCCCAGAGGGAAATTATTTCCTTCGCCGTCAGGAAATAATTTCCGCCGTGCCACCCCCTGGTGGGACGTGCGCAGAAGCAGCCTAATCGAAATCTTCGATAATCGCCGTAGAACCGGCGTAATTGATACAGGCGCAAAAACTGCCATAGATTTCGGCTCGTGAATTGCTTCTGAACGCTAAGTGCCCTGCGGAACGGACATCGCAGGGAGGCTTGAATTCAGGGACGGACTTCATGATACCGGGTTTATACAGCGCTGCGACTGCCATTGACGCCTCGACGCGGCGACATGAGGTTGCGGCAGAGAATCTGGCTAACATCCAGATGCCGGGCTATCGCAGAAAGATGGTTGCCAACACCACCTTTGAAACCATGTTTCCACCGCGGCAGCCAACGAGCAACAGCACGATGTCGTCGGAGTTGCTGGGGACCGCGACGACTCAGCCGCGTTACGATTTTCAGCAGGGGCACCTGGAAGACACCGGAAACCCACTCAACTTTGCCTTGCAGGGTGACGGTTTCTTCACGATCAAAGGTCCGGACGGACCGCTTTATACGCGGAATGGTTCGTTCTACGTCGACACAAATCGCCAGTTGGTCACCATCGATATGCTGCCGGTCATGGGGCCAGGCGGACCGATTGTTGTTCCTGATACGATCTCCACAGAAAAGATCGAAGTCTCTGCCGACGGACGTCTGCTGGCGAATAACGAACAGTTCGGTGAATTCTCGATCGTCAAGTTTGCAGACAACAACGTTCTGGCTGCTGTGGGTTCATCATTATTTGTTGCTCCGAGCGATGTGGCCCCTCAGGCGGGAACAGCCATGGTGCAACAAGGGCAATTGGAACTCGCCAACACTTCTTCGATCGATGAGATGCTGACATTGATTGAATGCTCACGTCATCTGGATGCTGCCCAGAAAGCTCTGCAGACCATAGCCGAATCCGTACAGAAGCGGATCGGATTACGATAACACTCTTTACACATCCTCCAGCTTAAGCCTATCAGGGAAGGATTTCTGATTCATGTTAAGAGCTTTATATTCCAGTGCAACGGGCATGAAGGCCCAGGAAATGATGATTGACAATACCGCGAATAATCTCGCGAACGTCAATACACCGGGCTTCAAACGCAGTCGAATCGACTTTGCGGACATGATCTATACCAATCATCGTATGCCCGGCACTTCGGTCGGCAATGGCCAGGTTTCACCAACCGGACTACAGATTGGTAACGGTGTTCGCGTTGTTGCCACAAACAAACACTTTTCACCGGGAGCCGCCGAACAGACCGGAAACCCTCTGGACATGATGATTGAAGGCGACGGCTTTTTTGCGGTTCAGCTTGATAACGGGGAGATTCGGTACACGCGAGCGGGTGGCTTTAGAATCGATGATCAGGGCCGACTGGTGAATGGCGACGGGCTTCCCATGATTCCAAACATCACGATTCAGCCAGGTATTGATGTCAATCGCATCACGGTCGGCACTGACGGAAGAATACAGGGGCAGCCTACGGGAACAGACCAACCTGCCGTGGACCTCGGGCAGGTTCAAATCAGCACCTTCCGAAATTCCAGCGGACTTTCGAATGAAGGCGGTAACCTGTTTGCCACGACAGCAGCTTCGGGGCCGGCGACGCCAGCGAATCCAGGATCTGCCGGATACGGCATAGTTCGAGGAGGAACGCTGGAAGGAGCCAATGTCGAAGTGGTTACAGAACTGATCTCTCTCATCAGTGCTCAGCGAGCTTACGAAATCAACTCCCGAGCCATTCGCGCGGGTGATGAAATGCTTTCAACCTCAATTGATATCGTGAGGTAAACCGATGAAACCGCACTTCCCTGAATCGATCACCCGTTTGCTGCAGCTCGCCATTGTGATTGTCACTTGCTCTCGGACAATCCTCGCAGAAGAGCTGATCATAGAGCTGAAAGACGTGGCGACTGCGTTTTCGCCACAGGTGCTGCTGCGAGATGTCGCTAAAGTTAAAAGCCGGTCTATCTCCGACCAGATGGCTGCTGAGGCTATCGAATTGCGGCTGCTGGACCTGACCGTTCCAGAGGAAACAATCAAGGCTCGATCGATCACGACGCGTCTCGTTCTCGCGGGATGGTTAGTGGAGGAGATTCGTATCATCGGATCACCCGAAGTTCGAGTTTCATTTCGGCAACCCGAGCTTCTGACAGATACTGTCATCGAGGAAGCTGCCACCGAAGTGGCTTTTGCGATGATGGGGGGAGATCGGGAAGACCTGGCAGTAAAACTGCAAAGTGTATTCGTGGAATCGCTTCCTCCGAATCTTCGTGATGTCGATGGCTTGATGGCCAAAGTCAATCCGCCGGACAAGGTTGGTCCCGGCAGGTCGATCATGCAAATTCAAATCTGGGACGGCGATCGAATCGTCGCCACTCGGTCGGCCGCGTTTGATATTCGTAAGCGTCAGACTGTCGCAGTCGCCAAGGTCCCGTTAACTCGTGACGAACCAATCGACGAACGTTCCGTGCGGTTCGAAAAGCGTTTTGTGTCGACGACTCTGGACGAACTGGACGGCTCACAGGTTTTCGGTCAGCGAGTTCGCGCGAATGTCGTTCCTGGAACGATCCTGCAAGCTCGGGATTTTCAGACCACGCCGGCGGGCGCTCGGATCATGATCAAGAAGGGGGATCTTGTCACCGCGTATGCTCGCGCAGGAAAACTGCAAACAAGACTTCGCAATGTTGAAGCCATGCAGGACGCTGGTCTCGGTGACAACATCAAGCTGTTGAATCGTGAATCAGATAATCAGTTTAGCGGCAAGGTCACTAGCCCTGGCACCGTTCAGGTTGTCATCGATCGATAGAAGGGATGGCCATCATGTTAAGAACTGTGAAAAGATCTGCAGCCACAAGTTGTGCGATCGTCGTTTTTGTGGTCGGAGTCACCTGGGAAGCGCCAAGTGCAACGGCCGACTCGCTGTGGAAAAAACGTGATCCGCAACGCGCCTATCTGTTCTATGATTCACGTGCCCGAAACGTCGGGGATCTGCTCACACTGATTATTAGTGAAGCCAGCGAAGTCGAGAACAGCGAAAACAGATCCCTGGACAAGAACTCCAGCGCCGGTGTGACTGCGGATTATGCAGCGGGCTCTGGCGGAGGACTTGCAACTCAGGCGGCCAACGCTTCGCTCGATTTCGCCAGCTCGGCGAAACGGGCGTTCTCCGGGAAAGCCAACTATCGCGATTCGAGAGAGTACACGGACCATATCACGGTCACGGTTGTGGATGTTCTACCCAACGGCAATCTTGTGATCTCCGGACGACGTTGTCTGAGCATTGCCGGGGAGCAAAGAACACTCATCGTGTCCGGAGTCGTTCGTCCAATCGATCTTGGTCCCGACAACAAGATCAGCTCGCGCTACGTTGCAGACCTCAAGACAGTCTACGAGGGTGAAGGCACTTCAAAAAGATTCACTCGACAGGGCTGGATGAGTCGTGCTGCGAACAAGGTCTGGCCGTTCTGAAGGTACTTCTCAGCCGCGGAACACCAGACAAAACCAGGTCTGGTGTCCGGACTTCTCGCGGAGCGAGATAACTGGAATCAATGGCCTCCAAAAAGCAAGTCTCATACAACAGACAACATGACGGACTAAATCATGACACGTCTTCCCCGAACAACACTGCGAATTTCTGAGGCCTGGTGGATCTCGGTGATGGCCGTGATCCTGACCACAAGCTCAAATTCGAGTGTGAGTGCACAGGAGAGCGGGCCACGGGTTCGCATCAAGGATGTCACCACGATACGAGGCGAGCATCCGAACACAATCAGCGGATTCGGTCTTGTGACAGGGCTCGCGGGCACAGGCGGCACAACCCCGACTACAAAACAGTTTGCTTTGCTTCTGCTGCAGAAATTTGGTAACCGAGCGGACCCGTCACTCCGTGAGAACATTCAGCGTTCACAGGAGAAGACGAACAACATGTCGGTCGTTCGTGTCAACATTGTCTTGCCGCCTCATGCAAAGAACGGGCAAAAACTGGATGTGATTGTTTCTGCTTTTGACGATGCGAAAAGCCTGCACGGTGGAATGTTGGAAAAGACAGTTCTGGAAGGTGATGACGGCACGGTCTACGCCATCGCTTCGGGACCTGTTTCGCTGAACGGTGGTGACTTTGGAGGTAAAGCGGCCAGTGTCACGAAGAATCATCCGACGACCGGACGTGTTCCGATGGGAGCCATTGTCGAAGAAGAAATTCCCTGTCGTATCTTTGACGGCGATGTGTTTCACTTTCTGCTTCGCAATCCGCAATATGCGACCGCCGACCGTATGAGCAAGGCCATCAATCAATACTCTCCGGGATGTGCGGCCGTACTGGACCCTGCCACTGTCGCAGTGCGACTGCCGTCTTCGGCACTGGGTGACCCCCACCGATTTATCTCAGAATGCCAGGAGTTGACAGTCGTTCCCGGCAATACGGCTCGCGTCGTGATTAATGAACGAACAGGGACCATCGTCTTTGGTTCGGACGTGAAACTTTCGAAGGTCGCGATCACTCACGGCAACCTGATTATTAGCACTGCAGAGACTCCGGAAGTCTCGCAGCCCAATGCGTTCAGTGAAGGTGAGACGACCGTGGTTCCAAGAACTTCTGTCGATGTGATGGAACAACCGGGAGTGATCAGCGTGATCGAAGAGAACGTAACTGTGGGCGATCTGGCAAGTTCTCTGAATGCACTGGGAGTCAGCCCGCGAGATTTGAGTTCGATCTTCCAGACGCTCAAGGAATCCGGTGCTCTGCATGCCGAGCTGGAATTGAAGTAATTCGGGCCTGTTGCGACAAGGATATCAGATGAACATCAGCAATAACCCTGCTCTGGCTGCCCCGGACGCTGTTAAGACAGACAAGGCAGCAGCGTCGAAGAACTCTGTGCTGAAGGATTCAGAGAAATCTGAAAAAGTCCAGAAAGTGATTGAAGAGTTTGAAGGCGTGTTCATGTCGATGATGATCAAGCAGCTTCGGGAAACGAACAATGGAGACGGTTTCTTCCCGGGCGATCACAGCGATACCTACGGCGGTATGTTCGACATGTTCATGGGGCAGCATCTTGCCCGAGGTTCGCAGACGGGGCTGGAATCGTTATTCGAATCCACCTCCGCAAAGAATCAGCTTGTAGACTACGCAACTGGGGGGCAGATGAGTAGTCGGCGATCGAAGGGAATCGAGGAGTACAATAATGAGCAATTCCGCTCCAGCGCCGCCGTGCCTGCTGCAACCTGAGCATCTGCGGGGACTGCTTGTTCACGTTGATGCTGAGGAAGTTTCGTTACGAAACACAATGCGACTTCTCAAGGATCTGCCGTTTCATTCCACGGATGATTCAAAGCAGAGAGAACTGCGAGTCCGAATCGACCAAAGTCTTCAGCATGCGGCATTCCTGCTGGAGAATCGCAGCAAAGTTATCAGCAATCTTTCCCAGTATCTGGGCATTCCACCGGAACAGGTCTGCTTTTCTGCACTGTTGCCTTATGCAACTCCTGCAGCTGTGGCCCTGTTGATCCCGGCTCGTCAGCGTCTGCAGAGAATTCTCGTGCAGATCAAAACGCTGGCCAACACCGCGGCGTGGATTGTGAACGAGTCGCGACGGATTCAGCTCACCATCATGGATTCGCTGCCCGGCTCACTCAGCTCTGATCGTTACGACGCCAGCGGGCAGAGAAATCTGAATCCAGCGGCCTTTCGATTTGAAACTCGTTCGTGAAAAGACGGATCCATGAGGGCGTTTGAAATAGGATTATCCTCTCTCCGCGCACAACAGCAGACGCTGTCGGTGCTGGGGAATAATCTTGCCAATGCGGCGACGCCCGGATATCACCGTCAACGAGTGGAGCTGAATACCCGTTTCCCGCTGCGCGACGATGACCATCATGTCGGCACCGGCGTCGATGTTTCTCGAATTGCCCGACTTCGCAATAGTGCCTTAGAAACAGCGCTGCTTCGCAATACATCCGAAGCCGGTACCAGCCAGCAGGCACTGGAAATCAATCGGCAGATCGAATCGTTGCTGACTCCGGGAGACGCCACGATTCATGAAACGTTGTCGAATTTCTTCAACCGCCTTGAGAAGTCGTCCAACGCGCCTCAGGACCTCACGGTGCGTCAGGAATTCCTTTCCTCGGCCGATGAACTGATGAGTTCCTTTAATACTCTGGACCAGAAACTCGCCACTCTTGAGCGTGACGTGCGGCTGAATGTTGATGACGGTGTCAAAGAAGTTAATCAGCTGCTCAACGATATTGCGGGACTCAATTCGCTGATCTTTCAGACCCGTGCTTCATCCAGTGAGCCCAATGACCTGCTGGATCGTCGTGATGCTATGGTCACGAAACTCACGGAATGGGTTGATGCAGACTCCGTTAGTCTTGGGGACGGGCGGGAACAGGTTCTTGTCGCCGGTGGTGCCGTTATCGTAGGTAATCAATCGGCCGCATTGCGATCCCGTGATTATCGCAACGGGACCACGGGGATCACACTCAATGAGCTGACCACACCGCTGTCTTTGGGCTCCGGAAAACTGAAGGCGATGACGTCCGCGTTGAACGAAACGATCCCATCGTTTCGAGAACGACTGCGTGACATGGCTCGGGAAATCATTCGCACTGTCGACCAACAGCATGCACAGGGTATGTCCGATCAGGGGCCCTATTCAGTGCTGTTGGGAACTCGTGGCGTCCTGGATCTGACGGTGCCGCTGAACAACAGCGTTCCGGAATTCCCTATCAACAGCGGCGATCTCTACGTCACGGTCACAGAAGATGCGACCGGGATTCGTCGTACGGAAAAGGTCTCCATTGACACATCAACCGAATCTCTGACCGACATTGCCACGAAGCTGACAGCTCTTGATGGAGTTGTTGCGACAATCGATACCGTACGCAAGACTCTGATGATCTCAGCAGAGGGATCGTACTCCATCGACTTTGCCGGGCGTCCTGACAATGTCCCGGTTCTGACCAGCATGACAGGCACAAGTCGCCCGGAGTTCAGCGGGCATTTTCATGGAGATGCCCCGAATGATTGGAGCGTGACTTTCTCTGGTCCGGGGACAGTCGGCGAAACCGTGGGACTGACGGCGACAATCAGAAATTCATCCGGGCAGGTCATCGCACTCCAGAACATTGGTGCCGGTTACGAAGCGGGAGCAGCTGTCGAGATTCGCGACGGTGTTGCATTGCAGTTCGGTAGCGGCACAATCAATGCCGCTGACACATTCTCCCTGAAGCTTACAAATAACGCGGATGAAACAGGCATCCTATCCGCACTGGGGATCAATTCGCTGTTCTCAGGTTCCGAGCCGGGCTTGTTCAGGGTTCGGGAGGAACTTCGCCGAAATCCTGAAAGGCTGGCAACTTCTGCAACAGGGCAACCCGGCGACGCTATCAATCTGGCTTCAATGGCGAAACTGCGAGACCTCCGACTGGATGGACTTTCCGGTCGAACATTTACGGAAGAGATTGCGGATATTACGGCGGAATCAGGGTTGATCGTTCAGGCCGCAGACAGTCGAAGCACTCAATTGGAGAATTATCAGTCTCGACTTCAGGCAGACCGGGATGCTCTGTCTGGAGTTGACATTAATGAGGAAATGCTCTTGATGATGCAGGGCCAGCGAGCTTACCAGGCAGCCGCTCGATTCATCTCGGTAGCCGACCAGATGCTGGAAGAACTATTCACAATTGCCAGGTAAAAGATTCTGATCATTGAGCTGGATCGTGGTGATTCTGGCTCGGTTTTGAAAGTTCGCGGTAGAAGAAACCAGACTGATGGATTTCCGAGTGACACAAAGTCAGATGTCTGCCACTGCTCGCAAATATCTTGCGAAGCAGTCGTCTGAGCTGTTTACCACTCAGCAGCAGATCAGCACCGGGTTAAGAATTCAGCGTCCGTCGGATGATCCGGCAGCCATCAGGCGGAGTCTGATTCAGAAGGATCGCGTTGATCGCCTTGAGGCCCATGAAGTTTCTATCAGCCATGTGAAGTCTCGACTTGAGTCGGCTCATGTCCATCTGCAGGATATCAATAGCCTTCTGACCACAGCGAGGCAGCTCGCGCTTCAATCTCAGAATGTGACTGACAACAGTGAACGAACAGCGATCGCGGCACAGCTCGATGGCTTGTTACAGCAGATGACGAGTGCCGCAAATGCTTCCGATGAGAGTGGTTATCTCTTTAGCGGTACAGCGGCCAATACGCGACCCTTTCCCGGAACGCTCGACAGCAGCGGGCAGACCGTCTACGCCGGCACGCCTGACAGCACGGGTCTGTACATTGCTGGTGATGTGGAGCGTCAGGGCTTGCTTCCGGGCGACATGGTGTTTCAGTCAGCGGCTCGCGAACCAACGGTGGTTGTTGGGAAATCCGGGGCGGCACCAGGAACCGGCACAGACACAGCCGTGGGGTCCAAGCAACTGCTGGTAATTCATGACTCCACGACATTCACTGGCGGCTCAGGGATAGTCACCGGAACTGATTCTGTGGGGGGCGATACGATCATCGGCCCCAGTGGATCGAATGTCTTCCAGATTAACGACACCAGCGGGACAGGGGCTTCCGGAACGATTTCGCTCAACGGTGGCGACCCTGTAGTCTTCAATAACACGATGACAAACCTTGTTGTCACTGGTCCTCTGGGTGAAAAAGTTCACGTGAACACCACTGGTATCACGGCCGGATTCAATGGCTCCGTGGATATAGAAGCCACCGGCAGCCTGTCATTGGACGGTGGAATCACGAGGACTGCGATTTCCTTCAGCACGAATCAGCAGATTACAGATCCTCGCGATGGAACGCTTGTCAATCTGGACACAACAGCCATCCGCCACACCGGGACTGATCATGTGGAATTCCCCGGAACCTCAGATGTCTTCAGCGTCCTCCGGGAACTACGAGATGACATTTTGAACACTCGGAATATGCCCGAGTCGACGCGTAGTGACGCCCTGACTCGACGAATCGGAGACATTGAACGGATTCAGGATCATGTCCTTGATATGGTGGGCGTTCAGTCGGTCAGTCTCGAACAGATTGATCGCCTGGAATCCCGCACGGGTGACCTGAAACTGGCGGAGAAAATTGAGTACAGCGACACGGTTTCTGCAGACGTTGCTGAGGCCGTCCTGCGTCTGAAGGAGTTGAACAATCTGCAGCAGTTTACGATGGCGGCTGTGGGCCAGTTGTTGACACCAAACTTGCTGAATTACATCCAATAACTGCAATGAGACGCTGCGATGAAGAATGAGACGAAGCGGAGGATTGATGTGGCCGCAAACAACGAAACAGGTGGCCTCTTTCGTAGGCCCAGACCTGCCAGAATTTCACGCGATGAATTGAAGGCTCTGGTTACCCTGCTGGAATCAGCAGATACGAGCCTGATGCGTTTCGGAAATGCTGTCTCCGGTCATCCGGCCGTGCTCCAGCACTTGCTGCGGGCCGCGAACTCCTCTTTAACCGGCAGCGTCACCGAGATTTCGGATGCAACTCGTGCGACATTGTATCTGGGAACCCGCCGCGTGCTTTACTTGCTGAATAATCTGCCTCCCGAGATGATCGAAGAGGAAAACGCAGAAAAACGCCCAACGCTGTAGATCTGATCATTCGAGGTGAAATTGCACCCACACGCATTTCGGCTGATGTATTCCGCTTTGAGCGATGCCGTGTCTACTTTTTCAACGCAGGTGCAGCGCTCAGAATGCTGATCACCGAATCTCGCAGTGCCGGCACAAAGGAAACGCCATCGCCGCCTGTGATTGTTTCATTCCCCTTCCAGTCAGTGCAACATCCGCCGGCTTCTCGAAGAATCGGAATCAACGCGGCGATGTCCCATGGTGACATCAGCGGATCAATCGCCAGCTCAGCTCGGCCCGTTGCCACCATCGCATGGCCGTAGCAGTCGCCCCAGCCGCGAGCAATCCTGACCTGATCCATGACCTGTACGATGGAATCGAATCGCCCTGTCGTTCTCCAATGAGTTGGCTCCGTGAACATCAGGCGTGCTGAGCCAATCGACGTGACCTGACTGATCGCAGTTCTGCGTGCCGACTGCTGACCAATCTGCCACCAGCAACCTTCTCCGTCGGCGGCGTACACAACCTCGTGTAACGCTGGAAAGCGGCAAACTCCTGCAACCATGCGACCATCATGCTCCACGCCGATTAAGGTCCCGAATAACGGGACGCCGTGGATAAAGGCTTTGGTCCCGTCGATGGGATCCAGAATCCAGCGGAAGCCGTTGCGACTGGGGACATCATCGAATTCTTCACCCAGAACCCCGTCTTCCGGATATTGTTCTGCCAGCATTTGCCGCATCAGTTGCTCCGCGCCTTTGTCAGCGACTGTCACGGGCGATTCGTCGGATTTGGATTCAACCAGCAAGCCATCAACCTGATAATGCTTAAGAATCAGTTCGGACGCGCGGGTCGTCATTTGGAGCGCGAACTGCAGACGGTCGGAATAGCGAGGCACGGGAATTCTCTCTTGTCAGAGTCGGATTTCAGTTAAGCCCGGCATTGTTTCGACTACACTTCCGTCTCCAAACCTTCGAATGCAGATTTTCTGGGTTTTTCCCTGATCCCACAGACCGTCGATACTCGAAGACAGTGCATTCACTCTGCTGATCAGCAGTGATGTAGGCTCCCGGATCGTGAACATCCCCATTTATTCAGGGGTTTCGCGTTGAAGAACCTGGAGCGGGTTGTAAGAATACGCGATTCCCGATGCAAGAACTGGATTTATGTTCAGTTGCATCCTGCGATAACAGTATTTCCCTTTTGATTTTGAATTTACTGGTGCGGCATGTTGAAGGACCGATCTCGAATTGAACGTCAGCTGACCAAAGCTCAGCAGCAGTTGTCAGCTTGTGAAACCAAGCTGGCCTCCGAAGGAGTCACCGGAAAGGCTCGCGGCAAGAACGCCGTGTGGCGTCTGCTGAATGCCGATTACCGACAGCTCAAGCGTCGCCTGATCGCCGTGGCTGCTCTCGAAACTCGCGAAGCCGGCGTGATTCAGCGTAAGGCTGAAAAGGCTGCTGCTGCAGAAGCTGTCGAAGCTTGATAGTGCCTTCGGGCTTGCAGGCTTGAAGAATCTGGAGAGGTGGCAGAGTGGCCGATTGTGCAGCACTGGAAATGCTGTGTATCAGAAATGGTACCGGGGGTTCGAATCCCCCCCTCTCCGTTTGAAGTTTCATAGCCCAGGCGTTTGAGCGTGATTCATCACGATTCAACTCGACTGGGTTTTTTGCTGCGCACATTTTTGTCAGATCGCCTGCTGGTGATTCTGGCGTAAAGACCAAAGGGACGTCTGGAATGTCATCGAGAATGCTGGAAGGTAAAGTCGCTCTGGTCACTGGGGCTGGTCGTGGATTGGGGCGAGCATTCGCGGAGCATCTTGCTTCTTTGGGCTGCAGTGTCGGCGTGCACGGTATGCGCGAGAACGGACCGGCCGAATACGGTGAAGGCACGACGCTGACGCAGACCGCTCTGGAGATTGGTCAGACCCACGGCGTGAAAACTTGTCGAGTCCTCGGTGATCTCACAAACCCCGATCACGTAAAGCAGGTTGTTGCCTCGGTCTGCAGCGAGCTGGGCCCGATCGACATTCTGGTTCACAATGCTGGCGGAGATATCGCGGCCGCCGGTGGCAAGCCGAATCCAAACGATGCCGTCAACATTAAGATTGAAGACATCCGCGCGGTGCTTGATCGCAATCTTCTGAGCACTATTCTTGTCTGTCAGGAATGCTCCCGGATCATGATGCCTCGCAAGACTGGACGTGTTCTGACGCTGAGTTCAATCTCTGCGTTCAAAGGAATCGCGGGCAGTTCAATCTACGCCACGGCCAAGGCTGGTGTTGTTGAGTACACTCGATGTCTCGCGGAACAGCTTCGCCCGTATAACATCAACGTCAACAGCCTTGCCCCGGGGGACACTCGAACAGGCCGCTTCCTTGGGACGCGCAAAGTCGAGGATGCTCGCCTCGTCACTGATGGCACACTGGACCGCGTGGGTGTTGTTGATGAAGTGACTCGCGTTGTCGAATTCTTCGCTGGTCCCCTCGGAGCCTTCGTCACTGGTCAGGTGCTACGCGTCGACGGCGGTTCACAGATTTGGCCTGCGTAGACATTGGCGTATCGGTGAATGTCTAACAGCCTGTTGATGCAAACAGCCGCAGGACGCTAGCCTCGGTTGTTTCCCTGGAAAATACAGGGTATTTCAATTGGGGCGAGCGGGCTGTTGGCAGAAGCGTTTGGCGGCGAGCCGCAGGCGTCAGCGACAGGTTCCGTCTGTGGCTGCGGCCCCCCGTGAAACAGAATCGCTCCACCAGGTCGCTTACCAGCTTCGCACGGCTTTTCGTTGCAGCAGTGCGAGCACTTCGAAGTGAGGGGTGAAGGGGAACATGTCGAAGGGATATAACTCCACGATCTGATACTTGGCTGCCAGCTCCGCGATGTCTCGCTGCAGGGTCGCCGGGTTACAACTAGAGTAAATCACCTGCGGCGGATGAATGGCGAAGATGAGTGCTCGACTGGCAGCGTCGAGGCCTCGTCGCGGCGGGTTACAAATGATGGTGTCAAAATTGCTGTTCGTCAGTTGGTCGGCCGACGTACAGTCGAGACTTCGGCATTGAAACTCCGCGTTAGTCAGACCGCTCCGACGAACTGTTTCGTTGGCACAGGCGATCGCGTTTTCGGAATTATCAATTCCCACAACGCTTTGTTCAGGCGAACAAGCCGTCAGCGAAAACGCACCGATGCCGCAGTAAAGGTCCAGTACGCGTTTCGCCTCGCTCGCCTGAATCATCCCGCGAGTCGCCGCATAAAGTGCCGTCGCGATTTCATAGTTTGTCTGTAGAAAGCTCTGCGGGCCAAACAGCAAGTCGCGATTGTCGGTATCGCTTACGTCAAATCGGATTGGCAACATCGTCTGTTCGGAAACCGCCACTTCCTCGCGACCGCTAATCGCGGAGGATCGAGCAGGCTGAATATTGATCGACATGATCGCTATCCCCTGTCGTTCCGTCTCCGTCATTTTTCGCCAGAGACTGCGGATGCGATCAACCGCCTCTTTTGATCTCAATACAAACTGAATCATCAATTGCTGATGACTGGGCGAACATGTCAGCACCACAAACTTCAATTCGCCTCGATCACTGCCTGGATCATAAGGGACCAGCCTGGCCGCCTGAATCATTTGTCGTATGTGTGCGATGGAATCGTTGATCATCGCATGATGCAGCGGGCACTGATCGACCGGTATGACCTTCTGCTGATCATCGAAGAAGCCGATCTGCAGTTCATCCAGTGAGCCGGATACCGCCAGTTTCGCACGAATTCTCCCGCCTTGAGGCGACGAGACGCCTCGAAATGGCCCGATTGCTGCATCAGGAAAGAGAGATGTTAATGTCTCTATCTTCTGCTGCAGAGTCTGATTGTACTCCAGCCCGAGCAGCGTACAGGAATTACAGATCTGCTGCTCGTGATAAACGCACTTCATAGTTCAGTATCGATCTTCTTCTGCGTCTTCAGCGTAAATCGCGGTCAGACCAAGTTCACTCAGGATTGCTCGTTCCCGCGCACGCATGATGCACTTTTCTTCGGGCGTCAGATCATCGTATCCGCAAATATGCAGCAGGCCATGCACAATATAGAGAATGAGTTCGGCTTCGGCTGACCATTCTCCATCGGTCGCCATGCTAACAGCCATCTCCGCACTGGCGATGATTTCCCCTTCGATTGCTGCGCCGGCTGCCCTGCCCTCTGTGAGCAGTTCACAGTCAGTAACATCGACAGAATCGTCATCGATCTCGGCGTCGTCTTCTGAGTCGTCTTCTGAGTCGTCTTCGTCGAGGAGATCTTCGTCATCACACTGAAGATCGCCCGCCGATACGAAGTCGAGCTGAAAGCTGATGACATCGGTTGGATAATCATGCTGCAGATGATCGCGGTTGATTTTATGTATCGCCGAGTTGTCGACGATTGAAATGCTTAGCACTGCCGACGCGACCTGCTCGATCGCAAGTGCACGTAAGGCAGCGGCCTGTACGCGTTTCTCATCGAACGCCAGGGCCGATTGTCGATTACTGATGTCTATTTCAAACGCGGAGTCTGCCACCGTGCATTACTCCGGCTGATCTTCGAAAATCAGCGGCGTTGATGATCCATACGGAGCGACTCGAAAACGAACTCGCCCTTCAAGAACCTTCTTCAGCAAATCACCGCAGATTTCGCCGCGCCAGTCACTTAACAGCAGTGGAAGTTCGGAAGATTCGCCAGTGCGCACGTACTTCACAAGTTCCGTGAGATCCTTATTTGTTCCGACGAGGGCCTGAGCAATCTCCAGTTCTGCACAAACATTTCCCAGGGCCAGTGCCAGCAGGCGAGAAATAATCTGATCGTCCGACGACGCATCATCACGTGACCGAATGCGACGCGGCAGCTTGTCATCAGGAATGCGGCCCGCTTCTTCAATCACCTCAACCATTTCATCCAGCTTGCGACGATATTCAGGGCGATTGAGATCTCGAGTTTCCAGAGCCTGTTGGACAGATCGCGGACGGCGGCGAGCCAGATCGATCAGCAAGTCATCCCGGAGAACTCGTCGAGCAGGCTTGTTGCGTTCAGCCGCTTCCTCTTCTCGCCACACGGCCAATCGTTGCGCGACCGCGAGTTCTCGACGAGGCAACTTATGTATCCCCGACAATCGTTCCCAGGGCGCTGTCTTTTCTTCATCGAGAATCGACTGGCACATGCGATCGAATTCCATCGTCGCCCATTCCAGTCGACCTTTGGACTGCAGCCATTTGCGCTGCCGTTCCCAGACAAGCGGAACGTAGGAAACATCTTCCAGTGCGTATGCGATTTGTTCTTCTGACAGCGGCCGACGCAACCAGTCCGTGCGTGTCTGCGAATTCGTGATCACAGTGCCTAGCACTCGTTCAACGATCGCGTTGTAGGACAGTGGATAGCTGCGACCGCGAAGTCCTTCCGCAATCTGGATGTCGACAAGCCTGCGAGGAATCTGGCCACCGTGTTGAACGCAAAAGCGAATCTCAGCCTGACCGCCATGGACGATGACAGTCGTGGAGTCATCAGCCATGATGTCCCAC
>Ga0255095_1000198_pt1 | contig 34827 bp, 32 predicted proteins | sample Colum_Law_RepC_8_2_FD_188435 | JGI IMG/M metagenome (GOLD analysis project Ga0255095, IMG submission 188435) | Freshwater microbial communities from Columbia River, Oregon, United States - Colum_Law_RepC_8d | ecosystem: Environmental > Aquatic > Freshwater > River | place: USA: Oregon...
GCCTGGGGCTCTCGGATGGGGCTTTTACCGAGGTCATCGGAACGGTCGGCGATGGGTCGCTCAAGGAAGGCGATCTGGTCTACACCGGGACCGTGAGCGCCAGCAACACGCCGGGTGCTGCGCCTCCCAAGGGTCCCACCCGCCCTGTGGGGCCGCGCCTGTGAGCGTCACGGTCCAATCATTCAAGAGGGCGTATCGGCCCACGGTGCGTGCCTGCGGGGTGGATTTGACATGACCGAGCCGCTGATCCGCTGCGAGGATCTGGCCAAGCGCTACGAGGTGGGTGGCGGGACCGTGCATGCGCTTCGCGAGTTGAGCCTGTGCATCCTGCCGGGCGAGTTTGTGGCCGTGATGGGGCCCAGCGGCTCGGGCAAATCCACGTTCATGAATCTGGTCGGTTGCCTTGATCAGCCCACCCAGGGCCGCTACTGGCTGGCAGGCGAAGCCGTTGACGGCATGAACCGTGACCAGCTTGCGGCCATCCGCAATCGGCGGATCGGATTTGTCTTTCAGCAATTCAACCTCTTGCCCCGCACCACGGCTCAGGACAATGTCGAGTTGCCCTTGCTTTATGCCGGGGTGGCTCGACCCGAACGTCAGGCCCGGGCCTTGCGTCGGCTGCAGCAGGTCGGACTGGGTGAGCGCATCGACCATCATCCTGCGCAACTGTCCGGGGGGCAGCAGCAGCGAGTGGCGATTGCCCGCGCGCTGGTCAATGATCCTCAACTCATCCTTGCCGATGAACCGACGGGTGCACTGGATTCGCGGACCAGCATTGAGGTCATGGCGCTGCTTCAGGCCCTGAATCATGAGGGGATCACGATCGTGTTGGTGACCCACGAAGCCGATGTCGCGGCGTTTGCCTCGCGCATCATTCGCTTCAAGGATGGTCGGGTGGTCAGTGACACCCCCAATGCCGCGCACGATGCGGGCGCGGCATTGGTCGCTCTCGATGCCGGAGAGCCCGCTTGAACCCTGCTTTGATGCCGATGGCCTGAGACCCGCCGATGGATCTTCTGGCCACTTTGCGGATTGCGCTCAAGTCGCTGCGGACCAATACGCTGCGCTCGGCGCTCACCATGCTGGGCATCATCATCGGCGTGGCAGCCGTGATTGCCATGATTGGTGTGGGTAAAGGCGCCCAGACCCGAGTCGAGGAGCAGGTGCGAAGTCTCGGCGCCAATGTCATGGTGTTGTGGAATTCCTCAAGCAATACCGGGGGCGTGCGCACAGGTGTGGGAGGCGTGCAGTCGCTCACTGAAGATGACGCCCGGGCGCTTGCCACCGAAGTTCCGGAGGTGGCCTTTGCAGCGCCCACGCACCGAGGTTCGGGTCAGGTCATTCTGGGCAATCAGAACTGGTTCTCTGCCGTGTTTGGCATCACCAACGATTTTTTCGAGGTTCGCGAATGGCCCCTGGTGGCTGGGCGCACCTTTGAGCCTGGCGAGATCGCGAGCAGCGGCAAGGTCATCATCCTGGGGCAGACCGTTGCAAGGCAGCTCTTCGGTGAGGACACCCCCTTCGAGGAGATGATCGACCGCACGGTACGGCTTCGCAAGGTGCCCCTGACCGTGATCGGCATCGCCGAAAAGAAAGGGCAGAGCGCGGTCGGTCAGGACCAGGACGATGCCGTGTTCGTGCCCCTGTCCACCGCCCGGACCCGGCTGTTCGGGGTCACGCAGGGCAAGCTGCGCCGGGTGAACTCGGTCTGGGTCAAGGTGCATCCGGGCCAGGACATGAAAGCCGCCGAAGACAACATCCGTTCCTTGCTGCGTCAGCGGCATCGGTTGGCCGCAGGGCAGGATGATGATTTCACCTTGCGTAACCTCACCGAAATCATGCAGGCCCAGGAGGCCGCCAGCCGCGCCATGACGGCACTGCTCGCGGCCATTGCGTCGGTGAGCCTGATGGTGGGGGGCATCGGCATCATGAACATCATGCTGGTGTCGGTCACCGAGCGGACGCGAGAGATCGGATTGCGCATGGCGGTGGGGGCGCGGGGCCGCGACATCCTCTCCCAGTTTCTGGTTGAAGCCGTAACCCTGTCCTGTATCGGGGGCGGCATTGGCGTGCTGCTGGGCATTGGTGCGGCCCATATCGTGGGCGACTCCGCCGGCTGGACGATTCAGATCGAGACCACGGCCGTGCTGATGGCCTTTGGCTTTGCTGCGCTCATCGGCATCTTTTTCGGCTTTTATCCGGCTCGCAAGGCGTCGCGCCTGGAGCCCATCGACGCATTGCGCTACGAATGACCTCCTCACGTTCTGGGGCCCTCACCGATTCGTCCCTCGCTTCGGCGGTTTCATCCCCTTCGGGTTCGGCAGCCCGGGCCGGCATTGCCAACACCCTGTCGATTGCCGGCATCGATCCTTCGGGCGGTGCGGGCCTGTTCACCGATCTGCGGGCCTTTGCGGCCATGGGTACCCATGGTTGCGGGGTCGTGGCAGCCCTGACCGCCCAGAATTCGCAGGCCGTGACCGGGATCTCCATGGTGGATTCCGGGTTTGTTCGCCAGCAACTCGACACTCTCTTCGCCGATGTGCGCATCGATGCGATCAAGATCGGCATGCTGGGCGCGCCCGCCGTGATCCGCGTGGTGGCCGAGGTGCTTGAGCATCGGCGCACAAGCGTCCCGGCTCAGGCGGTGGTGCTCGACCCCGTCATGATCGCCAAGAGTGGTGATGCCCTGTTGCAGCGCGATGCCGAGAGCCTGCTGATCGAGGCCCTGCTTCCTCAGGCCCGTGTTCTCACCCCCAATTTGCCCGAGGCCGGCGTGCTGCTGCGCGCGCGTGCCCCCGAGACGGTGGCCGAGATGCGCCGTGCGGCCGAAAAACTGCGCCGTCTGATGCGCGATGACGGCGAGCGCTGGGTGCTGCTCAAGGGCGGACATCTGAATGGCGAGGCCACCGACCTGCTGCATGACGGCGATCGCATGATCGAGCTCTCGGCACCGCGAATCGAGACCCGCAATACCCATGGCACGGGTTGCACGCTGTCATCCGCCCTTGCGGCACTGCTGGCGCGTCTGATGCTGACGCACGATCGTCTGCCGCGCGAATCCGTTGAAGAGGCGGTGCGCTTTGCCAAACGCTGGCTGACCGAGGCGATACGCCGCAGCGGTGAACTCTCGGTGGGCACAGGCCATGGCCCAGTCCATGCCTTTCATTCACTCTGGGGCCGCGCCTGATGGACTTTCTTGCCGGGCTTCCCCTGCTGCTCAAGGCCGCCATTCTGGGCGTCGTTGAAGGACTGACCGAGTTTTTACCCATCTCGAGCACGGGCCATCTGATCGTGGCGGGTGGCCTGCTTGGCTGGACCGATGACAAGGCCAAGGTCTTCGAGATCGCGATTCAGACCGGGGCGATGGCGGCGGTGATCTGGTACTACCGGGTGCGAATTGCCCGCACGGTGGCCGGACTGTTCACCGATACCGTGGCCCGTCGATTTGCCATCAATGTGCTGATTGCCTTTTTTCCGGCGGCGCTGCTGGGCTTGATCTTTGGCAGTGCGATCAAGCGGGTGCTGTTCAAGCCGGTGCCGGTGGCGATCGCCTTTGTGGTGGGCGGATTGATCATCCTGTGGGTGGAACGCCGCCACAAGGGTGCGGATCAGCCTGCACGCATTCAGCATGTTGATGAACTCGGCCCCCTGGATGCCCTCAAGCTCGGCCTTGCCCAGTCCTTTGCCCTGATTCCGGGCACCAGTCGCTCAGGTGCCACCATCATCGGCGGCATGCTCTTCGGATTGTCGCGCCCGGTGGCGACCGAGTTTTCCTTTTTTCTGGCCATCCCCACGCTGATTGGCGCCGGGGTCTATGACACCTGGAAATACCGCGCTCTGCTGGGGGCGCAGGACATTCCGCTCTTTGCGGTGGGCCTGATCACGGCTTTTGTCAGTGCGCTGGCCTGCGTTCACTGGTTGATCCGCTATGTCTCGCGCCATGACTTCGTGCCTTTCGCCTGGTACCGGATCGTCTTTGGCGGGGTCTTGCTGGCGCTCACCGGTGCCGGTGTGCTGCAGTGGAGCTGAATGCGCTCGGCGTACTGCAGGAGGTTTTCGGATATCCGCAGTTTCGAGGCCCGCAGCAAGCCATTGTCGAGGCACTGATCGAAGGCCGCGATGCCCTCGTTCTCATGCCCACCGGCGGGGGCAAGTCGCTGTGCTTTCAGGTGCCCGCACTGGTGCGCGAAGGCACCGCTGTGGTGGTGTCTCCGCTGATTGCCCTGATGCAGGATCAGGTGAACGCACTGCGCGAAAACGGCGTGGCGGCGGAGTATCTGAACTCAAGTCTCGATCCGGGCGAGGCTCGCAGAGTGGAGTCGGATCTGCGCCGTGGGCTGATCAAGCTGCTCTATGTGGCGCCCGAGCGTTTGCTCACCGATCGCTGCCTGGCCTTGCTTGAGTCGATCCAGGTCTCGCTCTTTGCGATTGACGAGGCTCACTGCGTATCCCAGTGGGGCCATGACTTCAGGCCCGAATACCTGGGCCTGTCGGTGCTGCATGAGCGATTTGCGCAGGTGCCGCGGGTGGCGCTCACAGCCACCGCCGATGCGCTCACCCGGGCCGAGATTCGCGAACGACTGGCCCTGCAGCAGGCACAGGAGTTTGTCTCGAGCTTCGATCGCCCCAACCTGCGCTACAGCATCGTGGCCAAGGACGATCCTCGCCGGCAGTTGCTTCAGTTCATTCGCAAGGACCACGCGGGCGACAGCGGCATCGTTTACTGCGCCACCCGCAAACGGGTTGAAGACACCGCGGCCTGGCTCACCGACAAGGGCATCGAGGCCCTGGCCTATCATGCGGGCATGGATGCGGCCCAGCGCGCAGTGCATCAGGAGCGCTTCCTGCGCGAGGATGGGCTGGTGATGGTGGCCACGCTCGCCTTTGGCATGGGAATCGACAAACCCGATGTGCGCTTTGTGGCCCATCTGGACATGCCGCGCAGCCTGGAGGCCTGGGTTCAGGAGGGCGGCCGCGCGGGCCGCGATGGGCTACCCGGTCAGGTCTGGATGAGCTATGGCCTGCAGGATGTGGTCAATCACCGGCGCATGATCGATGAGTCAGCGGCCGATGAGGGGCATCAGCGCATCGCACGCGCCAAGCTCGATGCCATGGTGGGCCTGGCCGAGTCGGCGCAGTGTCGCCGGGTGCACCTGCTGCGCTATTTCGGTGAAGCGGCGCAGCCCTGTGGCAACTGTGATCGCTGCCTGCATCCGCCGCAAGTGGAAGACGCCACCGAGCAGGCCCGCATGCTGCTGTCGTGTATCTGGCGGGTTCAGCAGGCCAGTGGCACGGGCTATGGCGCCCATCATGTGATCGGGGTGTTGCGCGGCGAACGGGATGCCCGGGTGATCGAGCGCGGCCATGACCGTCTGTCGACCTTCGGCCTGGGCGCTGCCACGCCAGCCAGCGACTGGCATGCCCTGCTTCGACAACTGGTCGCCGCGGGCCGGGTTCGCGTGGCCCATGAGCGCCATGGTGTGCTCGAACTCACCGATCTGGCCAAGCCGGTGCTGAAGGGGGAGTTGGCCGTTGAGCGGGTGCGCGAGTCGCGCACGGAACCCCGGGCTCAGCGCCGCACGACCCCGGGGACGGGGTCTGCTGCGCCGGGCGCCTCGCGCAGCGCAGCGGCCCAGGATCTGCAGGGCGGGGCGCTCGCGCGCTTTGAAGCCCTGAGGACCTGGCGCGCCGGTGTCGCACGTGATCATGGCGTTCCGGCCTACGTGATCTTTCACGACGCCCATCTGGCCGGTATCGCGCGGGCCGATCCGCGCAATCTGGCCGAACTCGCGCGGGTTCCGGGCCTTGGCGCCGGCAAGCTCGCCCGCTATGCCACCGAGCTGCTGGCCCTTCTGGCCAGAGGCGATCACTGAAGTGCGGTAAATTCAGACCCCTGATCAGTCAATTTTCCGTAGTCGCAACACCCCTTTTTCCACGAGGCAACACACGATGGATATGAACTACTCCCCCGAGGAGCTCGCCTTTCGCGATGAGGTGCGCTCCTGGCTCGCAGCCAATCTGCCCGCCGACCTGCGCGAAAAAGGCGAGGACGGAGAGTCCTACACCAAGGACGAGCTGCTGCGCTGGCACAAGATCCTGGCCAAGAAGGGCTGGGTCGCCCCAGCCTGGCCCGAAGAATGGGGTGGCCCGGGCTGGGATGTGACCCAGCGCTACATCTTTGAGGAAGAGTGCGGCCTTGCCGGCACCCCGCCCATCGTGCCCTTCGGTGTGACCATGTGCGCGCAGGTGCTGCTCAAGTTCGGTACCGAAGAGCAAAAGAAGCGCTACCTGCCCCGCATCTACAACGGTGACGACTTCTGGGTGCAGGGCTATTCCGAACCGGGTTCGGGTTCCGACCTGGCCTCGCTCAAGACCCGCGCCGAGCGCAAGGGCGACAAATACGTGGTCAACGGCCAGAAGATCTGGACCACCATGGGCCATCACGGCGACTGGATTTTCTGTCTGGTGCGCACCAACCCCGATGCCCGCATCCGTCAGGAAGGCATCAGCTTTCTGCTGATCGACATGAAGACGCCCGGCATCACCGTGCGCCCGCTCATCCTGATGGATGGCGGCCATGAGGTGAACGAGGTCTTCTTCGAAAATGTCGAGGTGCCGGCCGAAAACCTGGTCTTCAAGGAAAACGAAGGCTGGACGGTGGCCAAGTACCTGCTCGGCCATGAGCGCCTGAACACCGGGCGGATCGGGGGCTCCAAGCGTGCGCTTGCCGAGGTCAAGGCCTTTGCGGCCAAGCAGACCGATGGCCGTGGCGGACGACTGATCGACGATCCGCGGTTCCGTGATCGCCTGTCTCGGGTTGAGGTCGAACTCATGGCGCTCGAGATCACCAACCTGCGCTTCCTCGACCAGATGCGCCGCACCGGCAAGCCGCCGGGCGCCGATGTGTCGATGCTCAAGATCCGTGGCACCGAGATTCAGCAGGCGCTCACCGAACTCATGATGCAGGCGGCCGGCCCGCTCGCCGCGCCCTTCAAGGCCACCGGCGAAGCCCAGGCCACCGAGTTCGACAGCAGTGTGGCCGCTCTCGCGCCGCGCTATGCCAACTACCGCAAGACCAGCATCTACGCAGGCTCCAACGAGATCCAGCGCAACATCATCGCCAAGGCCTCGCTCGGACTCTGATCCCCATCGGCACTGCAACCTTCCAGTGCCCTTGACTCCTTACACTGACGCAAGATGAATTTCGAACTGAACGAAGAACAGCGCCAGCTCGCCGAGTCGGTGAGCCGCTATCTCAATGACCAGCACGACTTCGAGTCGCGCAAGAAGATTCTCCAGTCGCCCAACGGATCCAGCGAAGCACTCTGGAAGCAGCTGGCTGAATTCGGTGTCCTGTCGATTCCCTTCTCGGAGGCCGCAGGCGGCTTTGGGGGAGGCACGATCGACCTGATGGGCTCCATGAACGCCATGGGTGCAGCCCTGGTGGTCGAGCCCGTGCTGGCCACCCTGCTGGCGGGCCGCCTCATTGATCGTGCGGGCTCTGCCGCGCAGCAGGCCGAGCTGCTCGGCCCGGTGATTGAAGGCGCGCGCAAGCTGGCGTTTGCCCATACCGAAGACGGCGCACGCTACAGCCTGTCGCATGTGGCGACCAGCGCCGTGCGCAACGGCGAGGGCTGGGTTCTCAATGGCCTCAAGCGTGTGGTCCAGGGTGCGCCGCTGGCTGATTTCATTGTCGTCTCGGCCCGGACGGCCGGCGCCACGGCTGATGCCACCGGCCTCTCGCTCTTCGTGGTGGCGGCTGGAGCCAAAGGCGTGGCCATGACGCCCTATCGCACGATGGACAACCAGCGCGCGGGGGACGTCAAGCTCGAGAATGTTCAGGTTCGGGCCGATGCCCTGATCGGAACCGAGGGCGGTGCCCTGCCCGTGATCGAGGAGGCGCTTGATTTTGCGAGCACGCTGCTGTGCGCCGAGGCAGTGGGGGCGATGCAGTTCGCCAACGAAACCACCCTGGAGTACCTCAAGACCCGCAAGCAGTTCGGTGCACCGATCGGTTCATTCCAGGCGCTGCAGCATCGCATGGTCGAGATGTATGTCACGCTCGAGCAGGCCCGCTCCATGACCTTTCTGGCCTGCTCCAAGGTTGATTCAGGCGTCGCGGCCCGCGAGCGTTCGCGGGTCGTGTCTGCCGCCCGCATCAAGGTGGCCGATGCCTGCCGGCAGATCTCCCAGGAGTCCATCCAGCTGCACGGCGGCATGGGCATGACCGAGGAGATGAAGGTCTCGCACACCTTCCGGCGTCTGACCATCATCGCCCAGCAGTTCGGCGACGTGGATGCTCACCTCGAGCGGTTCGCCGCCCTCGACGAGGCCTGAGACCCGCTCGCCGCGGGTCGCAGGCGGCACCGGCTGTGCCAGTCGCTGTTGGCGACCGGCCAGCATGAAAAGGCCCGGCAGTTCTGTCGGGCCTTTTTTCCTTGTCCTTGGTTTCCCTTTTTCTTTCCCTTTTACTTTTTCGCGGCGGCTTCCTGCAGCAGTGCGGGCGAGGTGCCCAGTGCACGGCCCGAGTCGAGCAGCAGGGTCTGCCCGGTGTAGCCCGGCAGCTTCAGCATGGCCACGATGGCCTGGGCGACATCATCGGCTGACAGCGTGGAGCGCAGGGCAGTCTGTTTGGCGACCGTGCTGCGAACCGAATCGAAGCGATCCTGTCCGAGGCCGCGCACATGCCAGTCGGTTTCCACAAAGCCCGGGCAGATGGCATTGACCCGCACCTGGGGTGCAAGGGTGCGGGCCAGGCCCAGCGTCAGGGTGTTCAGAGCGCCCTTGCTCGCGCTGTAGGCGGGCGAGGATCCGCCGCCATCGAAGGCTGAGGCCGAGGACACATTCACCACGGCGCCTTCGCCCGCGCGCAGCAGGGCCTCGCAGGCCCGGGTCATCTGCCAGGTGCCGATCACATTGACCTGATAGATCGCCAGGAAATCTTCGGCATTGACGGCTTGAAGATCACCGCCGGGCGCGAAGCGCGTGAGGCCGGCGTTGTTGACCAGACCCTGAAGCGCGCCGCCAAAGGCATCGTGCACCGCCTTGGCCATGCGGCGGCAGTCGGCATCCTGAGATACATCGCCTTGCAGCACCAGGGTGCGTGCGCCGCGTGCCTCGCAGTCGCGGGCGGTGCTGCGAGCGGCCTCCTCGCTCCTGCTGTACTGAACCACCACGGATTCGCCAGCAGCGGCCAGGCGCAACGCCGTGGCCCGACCAATTCCGGTCCCTGCGCCGGTCACCATCCAAACTGCCATCTCGGGTCTCCTTGTGCATGAGGCCGGGGTCGGCCAGTGAATTCGGCGTTTCAGCGCCGGGCAAAGATCAGGTCCCAGACACCGTGGCCGAGCTTGAGCCCCCGGTTCTCGAACTTGGTGAGGGGGCGCCAATCAGGGCGGGGGGCGTAATCGGTCGCGGTGTTCTGCAGATCAGGCTCGGCAGACAGCACCTCGAGCATCTGCTCGGCATAGGGTTGCCAGTCGGTGGCGCAGTGCAGATAGCCGCCCGGAGTCAGGCGCGAGGCCAGCAGTTTCACGAAGGGCGGCTGGATCAGGCGCCGCTTGTGATGCCGTGCCTTGGGCCAGGGGTCGGGGAAGTAGACATGCACACCGGCCAGTGTGGCGGGTGCAATGCGCTGGTTGAGCACATTGACGGCATCGGCCTGAATGATGCGCAGGTTGGTGAGGGCGCGCTGCTCGATGTGCTTGAGCAGGCTGCCCACCCCGGGGGTGTAGACCTCCACCCCGATGAAGTCGGTATCCGGGCGGGCCTGGGCGATCTCGGCGGTGGTGTGACCCATGCCGAAGCCGATTTCGAGCACCAGCGGTGCGGTGCGCCCGAACAGGCCCGAGGCATCGATGAGCGCCGGTTCGTCGGGCACCCCATGACGCGGCAGCAGTGTTTCATGTGCATCGCGCTGCGCTTGCGAGAGATGGCCGCGCCGGGTGCCGAAGCTGCGGATGTGCGCGTTGCGAAGGTCGACTTCGCTCATCGGCCAATCATGCCGCTGGTGGGCGAGGAGGGGGCTGCCGAATAGAGTTTGCGCGGCATGCGACCGGCAAGATAGGCCTCGCGTCCGGCCTGCACCGCGAGCCGCATGGCGCGCGCCATGCGCACGGGCTCGCGCGCAGCAGCCACGGCGGTATTCATGAGCACGCCCGCACAGCCGAGTTCCATCGCAATGGCGGCATCCGAGGCGGTACCCACGCCGGCATCGACCACTACAGGCACCTGTGCTTTTTCGAGAATCAGCTGGATGTTCCAGGGATTGAGAATGCCCATGCCCGAACCGATGAGCGACGCGAGCGGCATGATGGCCACGCAGCCGATCGACTCCAGCACGCGGGCCTGGATCGGATCATCGCTGCAATAGACCATGACCTGGAATCCCTCCTTGACCAGGATCTCGGCGGCCTTGAGGGTCTCGGGCATGTTGGGATAGAGGTTGTGCGGATCGCCCAGCACCTCGAGCTTGACCAGGTCATGGCCATCGAGCAGTTCGCGGGCCAGGCGCAGCGTGCGGATGGCATCGTCGGCGCTGTAGCAGCCGGCCGTGTTGGGCAGCATCGTGAATTCGCCAGGCGGCAGGGCCTCGAGCAGGCTGGGCTCGTTCGCGTTCTGACCGATGTTGGTGCGCCGGATGGCCACGGTGACAATCTGGGCGCCACTTTCCAGAACAGCCTCGCGGGTCTGCGCGAAGTCACGGTATTTGCCGGTGCCGATCAGCAGCCGGGAACTGAAACGACGGGTACCGACAATGAACGGATCGTCCGGCGCCCGCGCACCGGCGTCGGATCCTGGCATGACAGGGGAGGGTGCAGCAGATTCGGATGCCGGGTTCATGGGCGGTACCGGGATGACACAGAATCCCGATTTTAAGCGCGCCCCTCAGCCGCCGCCCACAGCGACCACGATTTCGAGGCGATCACCCGCCTCAAGACGGGTTTGGCCATGCTGCGATCGGGGGATCAGGGTCTGGTTGCGCTCAACCGCCAACCGTTTGCCGGTGAGGCCGAGCAGTTCGATCAGATCGGCCACCGTGCAGTCGGCCGGGCAGGCCTGCGGCTTGCCATTCACGAAGAGTTCCATCGGCCCAATGTTAGCCAAGCTGGAGGGGTTCGATGCGGATGAAGGTCATCTCCATGCGCCCGAGTCGGGTTCATGCAGCCGGGCGCCCCGAGCGCCTACACTCGAAACCATCAGAGACGGGCTGAAGCCCGCCTGACCTCCTCTGTGAAGTTCGTGTCTCCTTGCTCTGGAGTCTCGTATGGCCAAACCCGCTCCGCTCGTGCCGGCAATCGGCCGACCGATGTCTGAAGTGATCCGTGATCGCGTGCGCAACGCAGGTCGGCGTTATCACGCCAATGACAACATCTCGGAGTTCATCCAGGGCGAGGCCGAACTTGACGCCTTGCAGGCCGAGGTGGCCGATCGCATCCGCGGCGTGCTCAGCAGCCTGGTGATCGACCTTGACCATGATCACAACAGCCAGGAAACCGCCGAGCGGGTGGCTCGCATGTACATGGAAGAGGTGTTCCGCGGGCGGTTTCAGCCCATGCCCAAGGTGACGGAGTTTCCCAATGCGGAGTCGCTCAACGAACTGATGATCATCGGTCCGATCACGGTGCGCAGTGCCTGCTCGCATCACCTGGTGCCCATCATCGGCAAGCTCTGGATCGGGGTCATGCCCAGCGGCGACTCCAAGCTGATCGGGCTGTCCAAGTATGCCCGCATCGCCGACTGGGTCATGAGCCGACCCCAGATTCAGGAAGAGGCCGTCATCCAGTTGGCTGACCTGCTCGAGACCCGCATGCAGCCGGCGGGGTTGGCTCTGGTTCTTGAGGCCGACCACTTCTGCATGCAGTGGCGGGGCGTCAAGGATGCCGAGCCGCACATGACCAACAGCGTGATGCGAGGGGCTTTCCTGCGCAATCCCGAATTGCGTCGGGAGTTCCTGCAGCTGATCCGACGATAGGCATCGATCCCCAGCCTGAGCGCCTCTGCCTGATGTTGGTCTGGCGGCGCTCTGAGGGCAGTCTGAGGGCAGTCTCGTGGCGCTCTGAGGGCAGTCAGTTGGAGGCGCTTTGTTACACTTGGCGCGAGCGCGATCAACTGCGCGGGTGTAGTTCAATGGTAGAACGGCGGCTTCCCAAGCCTCAGACACGGGTTCGATTCCCGTCACCCGCTCCATTCCATGCGATTCGATGAGCTTTCGGAGCCTCTGAGACAGTGGGTCGACCAGTGTCTGACGGCCGGCACCACCGAAGACGCGATGGCCCAGGCACTGCGCTCTGCCGGATACGCCCCGGATCTGCTCGAAAGCATTCTTCAGGCGGCCCTCGACCGGCGCCCCGCAACGGGTGGCGAGACGTCCAGGCCCAGGGGGGCGGCGACCGGTTCTCCAGCTCATGAGCTCTCGCAGGCGAATTCGTCGGACCTGCTGGCCCAGTTGCCCAACGCACTCGACAGTTCGGATCGTCGGGTGAACCTGCTGTTCGCCCTGAATGCGCCTCGCGTGATTCTTTTTGGCGACCTGCTCGATGACGCGGAGTGCGATGCCCTGGTGGCTGCATCCCGCAGCCGCCTTGAGCGCTCGACGGTTCTCAATCCGGCGACCGGAGAGCGGGACGTCGAACTGGCCCGCACCAGCAGCGGGACCTTCTTTCAACGGGGCGAGACGCCGCTGGTTGCCGCAATCGAGCGGCGGATTGCAGAGTTGACGGGGCATCCCGAAGAACACGGCGAGCCACTGCAGATCCTTCACTACCTGCCCGGCGCCGAGTACAAGCCGCACTACGACTGGTTTGATCCAGCGCAACCAGGCAATCGTGCAGTGCTCGCTCAGGGCGGACAACGCGTGGCCACGGTCGTGATGTATCTCAATGATGTCGAGGCCGGGGGCTCCACCGTGTTTCCGCAGGTCGGCCTCGATATCCTGCCCTGCAAAGGCAATGCCGTCTTTTTCGCCTACAAGAATCCGGGTGAGGCCCCCGATCCGAGATCGCTGCACGGCGGCACCCCGGTGGCAGCCGGCGAAAAATGGATTGCGACCAAATGGATCCGCGAGGGTCCCTACTTCGCGCCATGACCGACCGGTTTCGGCCATTTCTCGATGCGGCCCGAGTCGCTGGCCCATTGCGGGTGGCGGTTGCTCATGCTTGTAGTGCCGAGGCGCTCGAGGCTGCCCTGGAGGCCAGGGATGAGGCCCTCATCGAGCCGGTTCTGGTCGGACCTCGCCCTCGCATCGAGGCGGCCGCCCGGGCCGCGAACCGCACGCTGGATGGGGTCATGATCCTGGATGCACCCCACAGTCATGCAGCGGCCGAGATGGCCGTTGCTCTGGTGCGCCAGGGCAAGGCCGACCTGCTCATGAAAGGCAGCCTGCATACCGATGAGTTGCTGCAGGCTGTGCTCGATCCCGTAAACGGACTGCGCACGGATCGGCGCCTGTCGCATGTCTTTGTTCTGGATGTCCCCGATCAGCCCCGTCTGCTGTTTGTGACGGATGCGGCCATCAATATTGCGCCAGGGCTGAAGGACAAGCGGGACATCTGTCAGAACGCCATCGACCTGGCGCAGGCCCTGGGGGTCGACCGGCCTCGAGTCGCCGTGCTGTGCGCGGTCGAGACCGTGAATCCGGCGATGCCTGCCACCCTGGATGCGGCTGCGTTGTGCAAGATGGCGGATCGTGGGCAGATCACCGGAGGCCTGCTGGATGGTCCACTCGCCATGGACAATGCCATCAGCGAGGACGCGGCCCGCATAAAGGGGATTTGCTCCGAGGTGGCCGGTCACGCCGACATCCTGCTGGTTCCCGACATCGAAGCGGGCAATATCCTCGCCAAGCAACTCAGCTTCATGGGCCATGCGCTGGCCGCGGGTGTGGTGCTGGGTGCGCAGGTGCCCATTGTGCTGACCAGCCGAGCCGACAGCGTGGCTTCCCGGTTGGCCTCCTGTGCGGTGGCGGCCTGCATGGCTCGTGCGCTCAAGGCCAGGCCGGCCAAGGGCGTGGCTTGATGGAGTGCAACTGATGGAGTGCATTGGATGACCCCAAGCCCTGCCGATGCGGTTCTGGTGCTCAATGCCGGTTCATCGAGCCTCAAGTTTGCGCTCTATCGGGGCGAGGCCCTCGAGCAGACCCTCAAGGGTCAGATTGAGGGTTTGGGCGCAGCGCCACGGTTGTCTGCGCAATGGGCGGATGGCCGTCGGCTGGAGCCCACAGTGCCTGTCGATGGCGTGCCGCTGAACGATGCGGGCCAGGCCATGCAGGCCCTGCTCGATGACCGGCTCGGGATTCCCCTGGTGCAGCTCGATCAACTGATGGCAGTCGGCCATCGGGTGGTTCATGGTGGTACCGGGTTTCATGCGCCCATCCGCATCACCCCTCAGGTTCTGGCGCAATTGCGTGCCCTGGTGCCGCTGGCCCCCCTTCATCAACCCCACAACCTTGCGCCCGTGCAGGTGCTGCTCGATCGACAGGCGTCGCTGCCGCAGGTGGCCTGCTTCGATACGGCCTTTCATCGCACTCAGCCGATCCAGGCCGAGATGTTTGCCTTGCCGCGCAGCTACTACGACGAGGGCATCCGGCGTTACGGCTTTCATGGCCTGTCGTATGAGCATGTTGCCCGGGCACTCGAGTCGCTCGACCCCGCAGCCCACGCAGGCCGCACGATTGTGGCCCATCTGGGCAATGGGGTCTCGATGTGTGCGCTGCAGGCCGGGCGCAGCGTGGCAAGCACCATGGGCTTTACCGCACTCGATGGTTGCCCGATGGGTACCCGAACCGGCAGCATCGATCCCGGGGTCATCCTGCATCTGGCTCGGGCCAAGGGCCTGTCGATCGATCAGATCGAAGACCTGCTGTACCGGCGCAGTGGATTGCTGGGTCTGTCAGGGCTGTCCAACGACATGCGGGTGCTGGAGGCCAGCAACTCGCCCGATGCGCGCCTGGCCATCGAGGTCTTCGTCTATCGCCTGGTGCGCGAGATTGGTTCTCTGGCTGCGGCTCTGGGCGGGCTGGATGCGCTCGTGTTTACCGCGGGCATGGGCGAGCACAGCGTCAGGATCCGGCAGGCGGTCTGCGCCCAGCTCGCCTGGCTGGGCGTGACGCTCGATGTCGAGCGCAATGAACGTCCGGGTACGGGGCCGGTGATGCTCGCGGCGGCCTCATCGGCGGTTCGTGTCTGGCGCATCCCCACCGACGAGGAGCGCCGCATCGCCCTGCACACGGCGGCCGTGCTGAAGACGCATCGGGACTGACCAAGCGAGGCGGATCGAGCCTCAGGACCGGTCGAGACTCAGGAGCCGCCCGCGGGCAGCCCCGTGGCCCAGCTTTGCAGGTCGTCGAGCAGCCGGGTCACGGCCTCGTTGGCGGCCTGCGATACCCCAACGGCATCCTGCGTGGCAACGCTCACTTCCTGCACGAAGGTCTGGCGCGCCAGGAGCGTGTGCTGCCGCCAGTCGACCATGTCAGCCGACAGTCGCAGCCGAACCACTCCCGGTGTCCGTTGGGCATCGTGGGTGAGTTCATCGAGTCGAAGATTGAGCAGCCAGTCACCCTTGACGCCCGAGATGGACTGGACCACCGCAGCAAAGCGGCCGGAGCGGGCCAGTCGCTGCTCGGCCAGCACGGCCAGGCGCTTGCCAGGCCGCTCGCTCCAGTGGGCAAACTGGTAGTAGCCATGTCCTGCACCATCGCGGGTGTACACCATGCGATCGCTGTCGTGCAGGGCGGCGGCCGTGACGCCGCCGAGCATGAGCACCCGGCCAGACTTGGGGTCGCGTCCAGCGGCTGGCTGGGGCTGCACGGCTGCAATCCCCTGCTCCGTCTTGAGATCCTTCAGAACGTAATAGGCCACGCTCTGGCTGTCCCCCGGACTGAGCACGGCGCATCCGGCCAACAGCACTGCGAACAGACTGAGCAGCAGTTTCATGGACGTCCTTCGCCCGGGCCGAGCTGACGGTTCGAGGGCCCGAGCAGGGCTGCACGCGGGTCCTGCAGCCGATCCAGGGTGCGGCTGATGAGCTCGATGCTCGAGCGCAACTCCTCGGCCGTGCTGCGCAACTCGAGTACCGAGATGTCGGCAGCATCACTCGTGCGACGACTCAGGTTGCCGACCTCGCGATCGACGCTTCGCAGGGCGGCATCCACCGACAGCTCGAGTTTGCGCCCGGTTTCGGCCAGGGTCTGCAGCGCTGCACGCGACTCCCGCAGGGTCTGACCGGCTTCCTGCCCCAGCGGACCGATCAGGGCGTTGACCGAGTTCATGGCCTGCGTGAAAGCCTGACTCGATTGCCGGAACTCGGTCGCACTCGCCTGCAGGGTGCGCGAGGTCTGATCGATGAGGGCCATGCGCTGGTTGAGCCCTTCGGACGCCTGACGCAGGGCGAGCAGGGCCTGTGCAATGTTTTTCTGGTTGTCGGGCCCGAGGGTTTCGGCGAGATAGCCCAGCACCAGATCCGCCTGGATGGCCAGGCGCGTGACCGAACTGGCGATCTGATCAATGTCGGACGTGCCTTCCGGGATCACGGGATAGCGCTCGCCTTCCGGGACCTTGCTCAGGGCTGGGCCGGGCTTGCCGGGCGTGTCGAGGTTGATGCGCGCAATGCTCGTCACGAAATTTCGGGCAACCACCGCCGAGGTGTTTTCGCTCACCGGCGTGGCCCGGGCCACGCGCAGCGTGACCGCGACCCGGTTGATGTTGTCGCGCGAGATGGTGTACTCCTCGACGCGCCCGACCTTGACGCCGCGCATGTTCACGTCCGCCCCGATCTGCAACCCTTCAAGCGACTGGCGTTCGAAATAGACGGTGTAGAACTCGAAGTCGGCCTTGTTGCCGCTGCTTGAGAGCCAGACGAACGCACCCAGCGCGGCCACGGCAATGGCCAGCAGCACCGTACCGATCAGGGTGTAGCGGGCTTCAGGTTCCACGGGTGGGCAGCAGCATACGAGAACGGAAATAGGATTGTATCCACGGGTGTTGCACAGCCGTGATCTGCTCGATGGAGCCGTCGGCAATCACCCGGCCCTCACCCAGCACCACCACACGCTGGGCAATCCCCAGCAGCGTGTCCAGATCATGGGTGACCAGCAGCACCGTGATGCCGAGATCACGATTCAGAAAGGTGAGCAGCGCATCAAAGGCACGGGCCGTGATCGGATCAAGCCCCGAGGTCGGCTCATCCAGAAACAGGATCTCGGGCTCAAGCGCAATGGCCCGCGCCAGCGCCGCCCGCTTGCGCATGCCGCCTGACAACTGGCTCGGCATCTTGTGGGCGGCATCAGCTGGCAGCCCCGCCAGCAGCAGCCGCCACTGCACCAGCGCATCGCGCAGTGCGGGCGACAGCTCGATGTTTTCATCGAGCACCGCGGCCACGTTCTGCGCGACCGTGAGCGAGGAGAAGAGGGCTCCGTCCTGGAACATCATCCCGATGCGTCGACGCACGCTCGCCAGCGCCGACTCCGCCGCTGACCACATCGGCGTACCCAGGACCTCGACATCCCCTGCGGTAGGGCGTTGCAGGCCGATGATCTCGCGCACCAGCACCGACTTGCCGGTGCCGCTGCCGCCGATCAGGGCGACCAGTTCGCCCTTGCGAATCTGCAGGTTCAGTCGGTCGTGAATCACCTGCCGACCAAACCGCGTGGTGAGATTGCGCACCTCGATGACGACGCTCATCTCACCACCCCAGTTCCTGGCACACGATCGCAAAGATCGCATCGAGAATGATGACGGCCACGATGGCCTGCACCACGGTGGAGGTGGTGTGGATGCCGATCGATCGGGTGTCGCGCGCAACATCCATGCCCATGCGACATCCGATGACGGCAATGAAGAGCGCAAAGACCGGCGACTTGCCCAGGCCGATCAGGATATGGCGAGGATCGAGCGCCGCGTGCAGCCGATCGATGAAACCTGCAGGCGTGAGATCGAGCATGGTGTTGGCAATGACCAGCGCGCCTGAGAGTCCGGCGACATCGCCCACGAACACGAGCAGGGGCAGGGTGATCATCAGGGCAAAGACCCGCGGCAGGACCAGAACCTGTTCGGCCGACAGCCCCAGGGTACGGATCGCATCGGTTTCCTCGGTGAGCCGCATGGTGCCCAGTTGTGCTGTAAAGGCCGCTCCGGAGCGCCCTGCCATGATGGTGGCCACGAGCAGTGGCGAGAACTCCCGGGTCATGCCCAGGGCCACGCCATCGACCACGAAGATGTTGGCGCCGTATTGCTCAGCCTGCAGACCGAGCAGATAGGCGAACACCACGCCGATCAGAAAGGTCACCAGCGCCACGACCGGAATCGCGCTCACGCCCGTCTGACCCAGCTGAGCGATCAGCTCATGCACCCGCAGCGTGTGCGGGCGCCGCGCGGTCTGCCAGGCGGCCTCAGCCACCCGCCCCAGAAAGCTCACATGGCTTCGCAGCATCTGAGCCAGGCTGAAGGCCGAAGCACCGATCTGGGCCCGCCAGGCCAGCGCCGGCGCTGGTGGGCTGATCTGCAGCTCGGGCATTCGCTGCAGCACGAGCTTCAAGACCCCCTCGTGGGCGGGTTGCATACCGGTTGCGCTGATCGGTCCGGTCGCCGTGATCGTCTTGATCTTCATGACCAGGGCCAACGCTGCCGCGGTGTCGAGGGCCTGCAGGGCCTGTCCATCGATCTGTACGGACCTGGGCCTCGGCGCGTTGGGCGCCGATGGCCCGATCGCCTGCTCGAGCGCCGCTTCGATCAGCATCAGCTGCGCGAGCACCCAGGCCCCCTCGAGCCTCAGCACGAGCGTGGACTGTGGATCGGATGACCGATGGACATGACACTGCGCAAGCGCAGCGTTTGAAGGACTCGAAACCATCGGCCCATGCTAACTTAGACCGCGCGACCCGTCTTGGACCGCGCTGCCTGTCGCGCACCGACCCGACAGCCCCGCAGTGCATCGGGCGGTACAGATCGACTGCCGAGGTCGACATCCATCCGGAGATCCGTTCATGAAACTGCTGCTTGCAAGCTTCAAACACGAGACGAACACCTTTTCGCCCGTACCCACGCCGACCGAGCGCTTCTTTGGCTATCGCCCCACCATGGTCACCGCAGAGGCCGCCATCGCCGCCCACCGCGGCACGGGCAGCGCCCTGGGTGGTTTTCTGACGGTGGCCGAGGCGGCGGGGGCGCAGGTCCATCTGGCGGTGGCCGCCGATGCCAATCCGAGCGGCCCGGTCCACGACGAAGCCTATGAGCGCATCAGCGGTCTGATCCTCGATGCGGTGCGTCAGGGGGGCTGGGACGGCATCCTGCTGGATCTGCACGGTGCCATGGTGAGCCAGAGCCATGAGGATGGCGAAGGCGAGCTGCTGCGTCGCCTGCGAGCCATCGATCCGGTCACCCCCGTGGGCGTGACGCTCGACATGCATGCCAATGTGTATGACGACCTGGTGCGGCTCTCCACGGTCATCACGGGGTATCACACCTATCCGCATGTGGATGTGCGCGAGGCGGGGGAACTCTGTGCCCGGGTGCTGGTGCGGGCCATCCGCGGTGAGGTCAAGCCCGTCATGCGCTGGGCCAACCGCCCGATGCTGCCGCATGTCATGCGTCAGGGCACGCACGCCGAGCCCAATCGGGGTCTGCAGGCGGCCTGCAGGGCACATGAGGACGCGGGCCGCGCCCTGGCGTGCTCGCTGTTTGTGGGCTTTCCGCATGCCGACATCGAGCAGGCCGGCCTGTCGGTGGTGGTGTGCACCGATGCCAGGACCGATACCCATGCCGAGCAGGCTCTGGCCCTGCGCGATGAGCTGCTGGAGCGCGCCTGGTCCCTGCGGCATGACTTTGTCTACGAAAGCACGCCGCTGGCGCAGACCGTGGCTCAGGCCAAGGCGCTGGGCGAGTCGCATGTGCCCGGCCAGACCGGCCCCATCGTGATGCTCGATCACTGCGACAACGTGGCCTCGGGCGGCACGATGGACACGACCGCCGTGCTGGCAGAGGTGCTGCGCCAGGATCTGCAGGACGCGCTCTTCTTTGCTATCCATGATCCCGACAGCGTCCAGAAGGCGATGGCTGCAGGGGTGGGTCATGAAGTCACGCTCGAGCTGGGGGGGAAGTCGGCCATGCCCTCGATCGGCGCCCCGGCCGCGCCGCTCTTGGTCACGGCCAGGGTGCGGCGCATCACCGATGGCGAGTACACCCTGCGCGGCCCCATGGGTGCCGGCTCGCGTGCCCGCAACGGCCCGACCGTGGTGCTGCAGGTGGGCGGCGTGGAGATCGTGGTGATGTCGCTCTATCAGGAGCCGGCCGATCTGGAGTGCTTCTATGGCGTGGGCGTTGATCCCACCCGCAAGCGCTTCGTCATCATCAAGAGCCGGGTGCACTGGCGCGCAGGCCTGGGTGATCTGGCCCGCGAAGTCATCGAGTGCGCCGGCGTGGGCGTGACCACCTCCGACTACTCCCTGCTGCACTTCGAAAAAGTTCGTCGGCCGATCTTTCCGCTCGATCCGATCTGAACCTTGCACCCGTGGCTACGGGTGCACGTGCCTGCCGCTCGGTTCATGGCCGCTCGCGCGGCCTGCGTATCAGTTCACTGCCCGGGTCGTGCCGCCCCAGTAGCGTGCGCGAAGTGCTTTCTTGTCGGGCTTGCCCAGGCCGGTGACGGGCAGGGCATCAATGAAGTCGACGGACTTGGGCGCCTGCACCACGCCCTTGGCCTCACGCACCAGGGCAATGAGCGCCTCGGCGTTGGGCGTGCAGCCTGGCTTGAGCACCACCACCGCCTTCACCGCTTCGCCCCACTTGCCATCGGGCACGCCGATCACGGCCGCCGCTGCCACGTCGGGATGGCGGGTGAGCACATCCTCCACCTCACGCGGAAAGACGTTGAAGCCACCGCTGATGATCATGTCCTTGCTGCGATCGACGATGTAGAGGTAGCCCTCGGCATCGCGTCGGGCCAGATCCCCCGTATGCAGCCAGCCGTGCCGCAGGGCCTTGGCGGTTTCTTCGGGTTTGTTCCAGTAGCCCGCCATGACCAGCGGGCCTCGCACGCAGATCTCGCCCACTTCGCCGGCCGGCACTTCACGGCCCTCGTCATCCAGCAGGGCGACCTGCACACCGACCGAGGGCAGGCCGCAGGAGGCCAGACGCTCCGGGTGTCGCTGGGGGTCGTGTTCGTCGCGTCGCAAGGTGGTGACGCAGTTGGGGGCTTCAGACTGGCCGTACAACTGCATGAACACCGGCCCGAAGCGGCGCATGCCCTCGATGAGCCGGGCCGGTGCCATGGGGGATGCGCCGTAGATGATGGTCTTGAGGCTCGAGGTATCGGCCGTTTCGATGGCCGGATGATCGAGCAGCACATAGATCATGGTGGGCACCAGGAAGGTACAGGTGATGCGGTGCTGCTCGACGATGTCGAAAAAGCGCTGCGCATCGAACCCCTTGCTCATCACGAAGGTGCCACTGCGGCTCATGACCGCAACGATCATCGCGCCCGCCGCATGGGTAATGGGCGTCATGGCCAGAAACCGTACCTCCTGGGGCCAGTCCCACTCGGTGAGTTCGGTCATGACCATGGCCACCTGCACCCGGTGGGTATGAATCACGCCCTTGGGCTTGCCCGTGGTGCCCCCGGTGTAGATCAGGGTACACAGGTCATCCACATGGGCGTGCGAGACCAGGGCCTCAGGCGTGAACGACAGACTGGCCGCGAGCGCGTCTTCGCCGGGCGTGCCGCCCTGGGCATCCGTCCCGAGGCTGTAGAGCTGCTGCAAGGCCGGAATGCGTGCCTTCAGGGCCCGGGCGCGCTCGCTGAAGGTCAGCGGATCCACAAAGAGGTGCGTGACGCCCGAGTCCTCGATGAGGTAGGCATGGTCATCTTCGGAGGCCAGGGGATGCATCCAGGTGGAGCGCAGCCCCAGCAGATAGCCGGCTGCATTGACCAGAAACGCCTCGGGCCGGTTGGAGGAGAGCGTGGCGATGGCATCACCGCGCTGCAGGCCGCGCGCCTGCATGAACTGCACCATCTGGCTGAGGCGTTGGCCGAATTCCCTGTAGGTGATCGTCTGCTCGTCGAGCACGAAGGCGACCCGGTCGCCGCCGCGATGAATGGCCCGCAGGATGAGGTCGCCCATCGTGCAGCCCTCATGCAGGGGCAGGGTGGCGGGCAGGTGGGTTTGGTTTGCGTTCATGCTGGCTCGGAGATCTCGATCAGGTTCAGGTCGGGGTCGCGCACATAGACCGAGCGGATGGGCCCGGTGGCGCCGGTGCGCATCACCGGCCCCTCGATGATCGGCCAGTCATGCGCTTTGAGACGCTCGATCACCTGGGGCAAAGGGATGCTGGCAATGAAGCACAGGTCAAGTGCACCCGGCACCGGCAGATGGGCGCGAGGTGAAAACTCGCGGCCGCGGATGTGCAGGTTGATCTTCTGGTGACCGAACTTGAAGGCCATGCGGGCCCCCGACGGTGTCTCGAATCGCTCCAGGCTCATGCCCATCACCTCGGTGTAGAAGCGGATGCAGGCCGTTTCATCGATGGTGGTCAGTACCAAATGGTCAAGATGGTCAATCATGGTCGAATTCCATGGGGACGAAGGGGAACAGGCGACTGACGATACACTGGGCGGTTGCCTTGCTTCATTTTTGCTTTTTTGTCTGCCTGACCCATGCTGCTTGAGCTGTTCCGAAAGCGCTTCGGTCGCACACCCATCGGCCTGGATCGTCATACGGCGACCCGGGGCGAGGCCGTGTTCGCGGCTGGCCGGGTGCTCTCGGCCCGAGAGGCTCCGCCCGGCACCATCACGGGTGAGGTGGAGGGGAGTCGGGCGGGCCTCGTCTATCGGACCGAGGTGCGTGTCCGTCTGCATGGCACCGTCATGCAGGTCACCAGCACCTGCACCTGCCCAATGGACAGTAACTGCAAGCATGGCGCTGCCCTGCTGCTGCACTGGCTGCGGGATCACGACGAGAGTCCTTCCAGCGCCACCGGGCCGTTTGCGTCGGCACTGCTTTCGGGGTCGAGTGTGGCGTCCTCCGAGGCCGGATTGACGGAACCCGAGCCTGTCGGGGTTTCCGGCATGGAACGCCTGCAGGTGCTGCACTGGGTACGCGGCCTGCGTCAGTTGCGGATTGCGCCCGCGGAGCCGGCTGCCTCGGTGCTGCTTTACGTCCTGCGCCGGCTCGACCGACGCCCGGTGCTGCACCCCGTTCGCTATCGACGCCTCGAAGCCGGTCGCTGGTCTGCGCCTGAGCCCTACCGGGGCCTGCAGACGCAGGCAAGTGACCCGCCCACCTACTGGGATGAAACCGATCTGCAGGTCAGCGCCATGATGTCGCGCTGCACTCCGGTGCAGGGCGGCGTCGTCCTGGATTCACCCCGAGCCCTGGCGGTCTTGATGGCCATCGCACAGGCAGGGCGCCTGTATGCCGAAGATCCGCCTGCTGCCCCCGGCACGGGCCGTCCTCTGCGCCTGGCCGAGGCCCGCACAGTGCATCTGGATTGGGTCCAGGAGCCGGCTGCGGACCTCGATCATGCTGAGGTGAATGGCGCTGACAGCCTGCGGCTGGGTCTGGTGCTGGACCCGCCCGCCCAGGCGATCTATACGCCCCAGGTGGGCTGGGTCGACCCCGATCGCGGTGAGATCGGTGCAGTTCGAGAGGCACCGCTGCCCGAGCTGATTCAGTGGTTGCGCAATGCGCCGCGGGTGCCGAAGGCGGCCGCGCAGGATGTTGCTCTTGCGCTTCACGCGCAATTGCTGGCTCGCCCCGAACTCAAGCCGCTGGTCCCTGCCCTGGGGTCCTATCCGGTGCGCGAGCAGGCCGGAGTGCCGCGGCCGGTGCTCGGACTGTTTGCCTTGGGCCCCAGCACCGGCAAGGGATCTCGCAGCAGTAGTGGGCAGAGACCCCCCCCGGATCGTCTGGCGATTTCGCTTTCGGTTGAGTACGCAGGACACCGTCTTGAGCCGCTGCGATCGGCGAGTCTCGGTATTCGGGATGCGCAAGGCCCGGTGCTGCTGCTCTGCGATGCCGCAGCCGAGCGCAAAGCCTGGGAGCAGCTCGCGGATGACCTGCGGGCGCTGGTGCTGAGCGAGCCTGGGGCGGGTATCGACCCCGAAGTCATCACCCAGCCCGGGGCCCAGCGATCACGCGCCAGCAGTGGCTGGGCGACCTTGCTGATGCTGCCCATGAGCAGCATGGCAGCGGCCCGCGTGCTGTCCGAACTTGCACCGGCACGGGTGAGCCGCGGCTGGGGGCTGATCGATGAATCTCAGCTCAAGGTGGAGGTGCTGCAGGCGGATCAGTTGGCGATGAATCTGGTTCCCGAGACGACCGGCTCGCGTCAACGCGGTTCGGCAACGCCAGGTTGGTTCCGCCTGCAATCAGGTATTCAGGTCGAGGGCCGCAGCATCGATCTGGCACCGGTGCTGGCCGATGTGATCGCCTTCGGTTCCTTTGAGGCCTGGCGTGCAGTGCGCTGCCCACAGGGCATGCACTGGATGCGCCTTGAGGATGGTCGTCTGCTGCGCATCGAGGCCGAGCGGATTGAGCCCCTGGCCCGGGTGGTGGCCGATTGGTCCGCTGATGCCAAGGATGCGAGAGCCGCGGCCGATGGCATCGGGATGGGCTTCGAGCTCGATGCCTTTGCTGCCGCGAGCCTGGCGGCCTTGCGCCCGGATCTGGGGCTACCCGCGCCGCTCGAGCCCCTGCGGCGCATCAGCGCCGAGTTCGAGTCCTTGCCGGAAGTGGCGGTACCCCCTGGCTTTCGACCGACCTTGCGCCCGTACCAGAAGACGGGTTTGGCCTGGCTGCAGTTCATCGCTCAGACCGGCACCGGTGGTGTGCTGGCCGATGACATGGGTCTGGGCAAGACGGTGCAGGTGCTGGCTCATCTAGCCTGCGAACGGGCGAGCGGGCGCATGCAGCATCCGGCGCTCGTGGTGGCGCCCACATCGCTCGTCTTCAACTGGCAGGACGAAGCCGCCCGTCACGCGCCGCATCTGCGTGTCCTGGCGCTGCACGGCCCGCAGCGCGCCGCGTTGTTCGAGCGCATGGCCGAGGTTGATCTGGTGGTGACCAGTTATGCCCTGCTGCCGCGGGATCTTGCGGTTTACGAGGCGCAGCCCTGGCACGTGGTGATCGCTGACGAAGCGCATCAGGTCAAGAACCCCCGTACCCGCGCAGCCCAGGCGGTGCGCGCCCTTCAGGCGCACCATCGCATTGCACTCACCGGCACGCCGCTCGAGAACCACCTGGGCGAGTTGTGGTCGGTCATGCAGTTCGCCGTGCCGGGTCTGCTGGGTCGCGAGGAGGCCTTCAAGACGCGCTTCAGGCAGCCGATCGAGCGCCATGGCAGCGAGCCGATCGCAGCCGAGCGACTGGAGTCCCTGACGCGGCGGATTCGGCCCTTCATGCTGCGCCGAACCAAGGCGGCCGTGCTGCAGGATCTGCCCGAGCGCACCGACATCGTTCGACGCATCGAACTGGGCCCAGCACAACGTGATCTCTACGAATCGGTGCGGGTGGCCATGGACGAGCGCGTGCGACAGGCTCTGGCCGATGCGGGCGTGGATCGCAGCCGCATGGTGGTGCTCGATGCGCTGCTCAAGCTGCGTCAGGTGTGCTGTGACCCCGCACTGATGGATCTGGCCGTGGCAGCCCGGGTGCGGGAGTCGGCCAAGCGCGAGGCCTTGCTCGAGTTGCTTGAACAACTGGTGTTCGAAGGCCGCAAGGTGCTGGTGTTTTCACAGTTCACCCGCATGCTCGATCTGATCGAAAAGAGCCTCGATGATCATCCCAGTCTGGGCGGCGTGGCCCGCAGCCGGCTCGATGGTGATACCACCGATCGACGCGGTGCCGTCAAGACCTTTCAGGAGGGCCCCGCGCAGATCTTTCTGCTCTCGCTCAAGGCCGGCGGTGTGGGTCTGAACCTCACGGCCGCCGATACCGTCATTCACTACGACCCCTGGTGGAATCCGGCGGTTCAGGCCCAGGCCACCGATCGGGCGCACCGCATGGGTCAGCAGCGCGCGGTGTTTGTCTACAGCCTGATCGCCGCCGGGTCGATTGAAGAGCGCATCCTGGAGATGCAGGCCCGCAAGGGGGCGCTTTCAGATGCGGTGCTACAGGGCGCTCTGGATGGCAATGCACTCACCCGCGAGGATCTGTTGGGGCTCTTTGACGCGGGTTGAAGCCGATGGGGCCGGGTGCCTTAGGCTGGCCACCCGAACACGCCAGGGAGGGTCAGCGTACGCCAGACAGGCTGATGCCAAGGCCGTTGCCGACTGCGGCGATCATCAGTTGCTGGCTGTAGGGCAGTCGTGCGGTTTCGGTCACTGCGATGCCCGAGTACGTGGTTACACCACCGCGGAAACAATTGTTCGCGTCTTGTAGGGACAGCGAGTAGAAGCCGCCCGTTGCAGTGGCCGTGATCTGGCCACTGAAGCTGCAATTGCGCGAATCCGTGCCGGAGAATGCTCCATTCGCTACGGTCAGGTTCACGAGCGAGCCGTTGACGTCTGTCAGGTTGAACCAGTCGCCCGCGACGGGCAGCGCGTTGAGTCCGTAAGGCACACCAGTGAACAGACTGTTCTGCAGGTTGGATCGGATCTGAATGTTGCCGGAGAACTGCTCGCCCACTGAGGTCAGGGCGGTGTTCAGGTTGACCATCACACCATCGGGCGTGTATCGGTCGTAGAGGGTTCCGTCTGCGAAGTCTTTGGTGTCGATGTTAGGGCCGTAGACAAAGCCGATCTGGTCAAAGCGATTGGCGCGGTCTACACCCAGCAGGATCCAGTAAGAGCGATCGATGTTGATCAAGGTTCGGTTGGCGTTGCCCTCGTAGAAGCCGGAAAGACCTCCTGCATAGGTGCCTGAGGAGGGCGGGTGATTGAAGGTTCCCGACCCACCGCTGCCGCAGGCCGCCAGGACGAGCGTGGCAAGGGCGCCTGCGCCCAGACGGGCGAGTCGGTGCACAGTGATGCGTTTTGATTTCATGGCGGGTCTGGCTCGTAGGTCCATGGGTGTGTCAGGCACAATGCTCGTCCTGAATCAACGCACCGGATCGCTGCCGCGTGCACAAGCCTGGCTTGTGCCCAACCTGCCTCGTGCGCAGCCGACCCGGGCTACCGGAGACCGGCATGTCCTCTGAATCTGCCCCAGCCGTACCGGGGCCTGCTGCCTCAACCCCCCCGAACCAGGCTTTCGAAGCGCACGCCCTCGAAGCCCACGCTCTCGGCGGGCCGGCCACATCGAATTCAACATCGAATCGTAAGGCCGTGCTCGTCATCGGCGCGGGCGATGCCACGGGCGGGGCCATTGCCCGGCGCTTTGCCCGTGAGGGCTATGTGGCCTGTGTCACGCGTCGCAGTGCCGACAAGCTGCAGCCGCTGGTCGATGAGATCCGGGCTCAGGGCGGCGAGGCCCATGGCTTTGCCAGTGATGCCCGCAAGGAAGAGGACATGGTCGCGCTCGTGGACCGCATTGAGCGCGAGATTGCCCCGATCGAGGTGGCTGTCTTCAACATCGGCGCCAATGTGCGCTTTGGCATCACCGAAACCACCTCTCGTGTGTACTTCAAGGTCTGGGAGATGGCCTGCTTTGGCGGATTCCTGATGGGCCGTGAGGCCGCTCGCGTCATGAAACCCCGGCAGCGCGGCACCATCCTCTTTACCGGTGCCACTGCCAGCCTGAGAGGGCGTACCGGGTTTGCTGCCTTTGCGAGCGCCAAGGCGGCGCTGCGTGCCACAGCCCAAAGCATGGCCCGCGAACTCTGGCCGCAGGGCATTCATGTGGCGCATGTAGTGATCGATGGGGCCATCGATACCGAATTCATTCGCAGCAATTTCCCTGAGCGCTACGCGACCCGCGAGCAGCAGGGCATTCTGAACCCCGACCATATTGCGGATCTGTACTGGCAGATTCACGCTCAGCCGCGTGATGCCTGGACCCACGAAACCGAACTGCGCCCCTGGATGGAAGGATGGTGAACCCATGAGCACGCAAGCCGCACCGGCAACACCCGATATCGAATTCCTGTTTGATTTTGGCAGCCCCAACGCCTACCTGTGCCACAAGGTCATCCCGCAGATGCAAGCCCGTCTGCAGACCCGTGTGGTGTATGTGCCGGTGCTGCTCGGCGGGCTGTTCAAGCTCGCCAACAACCGATCACCCATGGAAGCCTACGGCAGCATTCCGACCAAGCTTGCCTATCAGCGGCTCGAGATGCAGCGCTTCATCCGCAAGCACAACCTCACCGCCTTCAAGCACAACCCCCATTTCCCGGTGAATACGCTCAAGATCATGCGTGGTGCACTCGCTGCAAAGCGTCTGGGCGTGTTTGAGCACTATGTGGATGTTGTCTATGCGGCGATGTGGGAGCAGGGCCTGAACATGGCCGATGATGCCGTCATCGCTGACACGCTCAACGCGGCAGGCATTGATGCCGCCGCGATCGCGGCTCTTTCCCAGGAAGCCGATGTCAAGGCCGAGTTGGTCGCCAACACCGAAGCGGCCCATGCGCGCGGTGCCTTCGGCTCCCCCAGCTTTTTTGTGGGCAATGAGCTCTACTTTGGCAAGGACCGGCTGCGCGAGGTGGAGGAAGAGTTCCTCGCGCAGCGCCGGGGCTGAAGCCCTTAATTCGGCAAGTGACCGGGTCGCGACCGCTGAGCAAGGCGTGCATCGATCTGATCGATGAGCGCGGGCAGTTCGCTCACGGTATCGACCCAGAAATCGGGCGTGGCCTGCGCCAATCGCTGGCGGGCCTTTTCGCGCAACTGCTGTTGCTGGGTGGCGTCGAGTGCGCGCCATTGCGCTTCGGTCAGACCCACCTCATTGCCTGAGGCCAGCACCCCGATGGTCCAGCATCCGGCATGCCGGCCTTCCATCAGGCCCGGTACCGTGTCGTCGACCTTGACGACTCGATGGGCGGGCCAGACGCCCAGATCCAGAAAACAGCGGTACATGCCCAGGGGAGACGGTCGGTTCTCGGGCAGATCGCCCGCGCAGACCAGGTTGTCGGGTGAAAAGCCCTGTTGTTGCGCCAGAGGAGCGAGCACCGCCATGATTTCGCGGTTGTAGCCCGTGGTGGAGCCGATCTTGATGCCTTGCTCTCGCAGGGCCTTGATCATGTCAGCGACCCCACTGATCAGCGTGGCGTGGCGAGGAATCGCTGCGATGTTCATCGGGGTGAACACCTCGTAGAGACGATCCACGTCGGTATCACTGAAGGTCGAACCCTTGGCTTCGCGCCAGGCCTGAGCGATGCGCGGCTGCTCACCGAGGGCCTTGATGTGGTTCCACTTGGGCATGCCCATGGGCACACGGGCCTCATCGATGCTGATTTCAATGCCCTCGCTGGCAAAGAGTTCGACAAACGCGCCCATCGGCGCATGACTGCCGAAGTCAATCACCGTACCCGCCCAGTCAAAGACGACGGCCGCTACGCCTTGCGCGCGCAGTTGTGTATCACCAGGCATGAAAAACCTCCTTTGCAATGCCAAATCCAGTGCTCGCCCCGGTGCCGCTCGTGACCACCACAACCCGGGTCTGCTGATTCGGGGCCGCAATCACGCAATCCGTGGCAGCCCCGGTGGGATAGATGCCTGTCCATCGCTCGACGACCGTGGCCTGTGTCAGACGCAGGGCCTTGTGTGCATGCGCCAGGATCAACGCGTCCACAGCCTCGCTCGCAAAGGGATCAGGCGTCTCGAAAGTATGGTGCGAGTCGCCGATCACGAGTGATCCATCGGCGCTTTGCACCACAATCAGATGAATCCCGGCCTCCAGACTCGGCGCCTCTTCCTGGTCGAGTTGAGCACGAAGGGCCTGCGCCTCAGGCAGGGCGGCATAGCCACCATAGCGCACGAGACTCAGGTCAGACATGACGGCCGCACTCAGGCGAAACCCGGGTTGCGGGCGAACCCGCAGCATCTGTAGCCGGGTGAGCTTGAGATTCATCGGGGCAAGGGATTCGCGCCCCACGCCATTGAGCTCCGTCCCTGGGCAGATCACGATGCGATCGGCTCGCAGCACACGCTCGGCGGTACGCACCTGGGGAGCATCCACCTCAAGGACAGCTTCACCCCAGAGAAAATGCACGCCATGATGCTCGGCCAGCCAGGCGGCCAGCCGCGGGATGGCCGATCGCGACTCGACCCTCACCTCATGGGGCGAGTGCATCACGACCTGCGCCTCGTCAAGCCGAAGCTCGGGCGCCTCACGGGCCGCCTGATCAGCATCGAGAAGTCGATTGCCATGGGCCATCGGCGTTTTCATGAACGCCTCGAGCACGGTAGCCGCCCGGGGCCGATGGGCCAACATCCACAGGCCACGGTGTTCGATCGGAATTCCGGCTTTGGCTGCGACATCCACCCAGATGTCGCGACTGACGCGGGCGCGGCGCCAGGTATCGCCTGCGGGTTGGCCAGTGACGGTGATGAACCCGAAATTGCGAATCGATGCGCCTACGCACCGATGATCACGATCGATCACCAGCACCTTGAGGCCCCGACGCGTGCCCTCCAGGGCATGGGCGAGCCCCACGATCCCTGCGCCCAGGACGATCAGGTCGTAGGACATGCGGGCTTGAGATTCAGGCAGCGGCAAGGTTCGCTCCAATGAAGTTGCGCCCCCGGCTGGAATTCAGTGCGTCCTGAATGCGACTGTGCGCGTCATGCACGCCCACCGCCTGAGGGCTTTCGGGTACGCCTACCTGCGCCAGCCAATGCACCAGAGGCGCCTGAGCATCCCGCGCATCGATCGAGAACACCTGGCCGAGCAGACGATCCACCTCCGAATCGTGGCCGATCGCCAATGACCAGGCCGTGGGCAACCACAGCGCGCAGGCCAGCCCATGGGGAATACCCTGGCGGGCCGTGAGTTCGTAGGACAGCGCATGCGCCAGTGCCGTGCGGGTTTGCGAGAACGCAAGGCCCGCCTGAAGCGATGCGAGTGCGAGGGCCTCGCGCACGCCGGGGTCGTCGGGTTGGGCCAGACAAAGGGGCAGGTTACGGATCACGCCATGAGCCGCAGAGAGTGCGAGCTGGCTGCTGACCGGGTTGGCATGATGATTCCAGATGGATTCAAGCGCATGCGCCAGGGTGTCGAGCGCCACATCCCGGGTCAGGGCCAGTGGGCAGCTGAGCGTGAGTTCGGGGTCGACAAACGCCCGATCGGCATGGCCCCAGGGTTCATCGAGCGATCGCTTGACCGCGGGCTGGGTGTCGGTATCCCACAGCGTGGCCCATCGGGTGACTTCGCTACCCGTGCCGGCTGTGGTGGGCACGGCCCACAGCGCGACCCGCCGCAGGGCCGGCCAGCGGGCCTGCCCGCGAATGGCCCGCGCAATGCCGCTGAAGTCCAGATCATTCGGAAGGCAACGAAGGGCCTTGGCCAGATCGATTGTGCTGCCACCGCCCAGCGCGATCAGAATCGCCTTCGGATGCTCGGTCAGGAGAGGCCAGACGCGCTCGGCCAGGGTCTGCGCCGATGCCAGACTGCTCAGTCCGTCCTCAACCTCGAACCAGCCCAGACAGCGCGCCCCGAGCCGCTCCTGCCAGCGAGCGCGAATACCCAGTGAGCTGGCCGCTGCAAAGGCCAGAACCACGCAGGGTGTCGACTCAAGCACCTCGGGCAGGCTGTTGCTGCAACCACTGCCAAAACGGATCCGAACCGGCATTTCCCACTGAAACTGGGTGGGCGCCGCTTGCGCGCTGAAGGGTTCTTCCATGGCTCAGATGAACCGGTTGCGCAAACGTGCAGAGATGAGGTCGATCACCGAGACCGTCATCACGAGGATGATCAGTACGGCACAGGTCTGCGCGTACTGAAAGCCGCGAATCACCTCAAAGAGCACCACGCCAATGCCGCCCGCGCCCACCATGCCCACGACGCTCGCCGAACGCACATTGGATTCGAACCGGTAAAGGGCAAAGCTCAGCCACAGCGGCATGACCTGCGGAATCACGCCGTAGACAATCTCGACGAGCCGGTGGGCTCCGGTGGCTCTGATTCCTTCAACGGGCCTTGGGTCGATGGCCTCCACGGCCTCAGAGAAGAGCTTGGCCAGGGTTCCAGTGGTGTGGATGGCCAGGGCAAGCACACCCGCGAAGGGCCCCAGCCCCACCGCGACGATGAACAGCATCGCAAACACCATCTCGTTGATGGCTCGACAGGCATCCATCAGGCGACGCACGGGTTGATGCACCCAGGGTGGCGCGATGTTGGCGCTGCACAGCAGCCCCATGGGAATCGCAGCGATCACGGCCAGCAGGGTGCCCCACAGGGCGATGTGCAGGGTGATCACCATCTCGCGCGCGTAGATCCGCCAATCCCGAAAATCAGGCGGAAAGAACTCGCGCGTGTAGGTGACGATGTTGGCGCTGTCTTTCAGAAAATCGAGCGGGCGGATCTCGGCGCCCCGCCAGGCCCAGGCCAGAACGAAAGCGACTGCCAGCCAGGCCAGGTACGACAACCAACCCGGGCGGTCGGCGAGCGCCCGGGCCCGCACGATCTCCAGGCTCACGGGGCCTGCAACCGGTGGCATCGTGCGAAAGGGGTCAGGCAGAACCGAGCTCACTGTCCGAGCGCCGCCAGTTTGCGATCTATGTCGGCCAGCTGCTTTTGCTTCTCAGCGGCGGCAAGCTTCTCGTCATTGACGATCTTCTGGCGATCGCGCGCCAGTTCGAGCTGGCGAATCGGGATCAGCTGGGCGTTCGTGCTCGGACGAAACCCACCATAGTTGTAGATCGCCTTCATGATGGCTTTTTCGGCCGGATCGGTCTTGGCATAGGCCAGCACAAATTGGCTGATCTTGGCTTTGACGGCGGGGTCGAGGTCCTTGCGCCAGACAAACGGGTCGCTCGGAATCAGCGGGCTCTTCCACAGGATGCGAATCTGCTGCGCCAGTTCGGGCCGTGTGGCCTCGAGCTTGCCCATATCCTCGGTGTTGTTGGTCGCGACATCGACCTGCCTGGCGAGCACTGCCTGAATGTTGGCGCCGTGACTCGCGTTGCGCACGGTCTTGAACATCGTGCGATGGTCAAGGTTGTTTTGCGTGAATACGTAGAAGGTCGGAATCAGAAAGCCCGAGGTCGAGTTGGGATCACCGATGCTGAAGTTCACGTTCTTGCTGTTCTTCAGAACATCGTCCAGCGTCTGATAGGGGCTGTCCTTGTGGGTGATGATCAGGCCGTGATAACCAAAGGTGCCATCGGCGTACATGACTTGCGCAAAGATCTCTGCGCTGGAGCGGTCGACCGCTTCCATGGCGGCCTTGTTGCCCATCCAGGCCACCTGAACCTTGTTGAAGCGCATGGCTTCGATCACGCCGGCATAGTCGGGCGCATAAAAGCTCTTGACGGTCAGCCCGGTCTTTTTTTCCATGTCACGAAAGAAGGGCTCCCAGCGCTCACGCTGTACGCTCGCCGAGTCGGTGGCGATGATGCCGAAATTGACTTCCTGGGCCTGGGCGGCCACGAACGACAGGCCGAGCGCTGCTGCCAGCGCAAGATGACGAAGCGACTTGATCATGAACGAGACTCCTTGGATCGGGATGACTGAGTGCAGGTAACGAAGGGCAGTGATCGAGGGCAGTGATTGAAAAGCAGCGAGCAGAAGGAAAGGCAGCGAGCAGATGGCAGTTATCGCGGGCTTGCCCAGCAGGTGAGTGAGGCAAGGTCGGTCAGGGATGAAACTCAAGCCGTTTCGGTCACCAGTTCTTCAACCGAGGTGCCGTAGAGGTCGCGCAGGAATTCAGGGGTGAGGGCAGCGGTCGATCCATCAAACACAAGTCGACCGTCACGCAGGGCGATGACCCGCTCGCAATACCGACGGGCCAGTGCCACGTGATGCAGACTGATGAGCAGGGTCATCCCCCGCTTGCGATTGAGGTCCAGCAGCAGTTCCATGACCCGCCGGGTGGATTCGGGGTCGAGTGAGGCCACCGGTTCATCGGCCAGCAACAGACGCGCACCCTGCAACAGGGTGCGGGCAATGGCCGCGCGCTGTTGTTGTCCGCCCGAGAGAGTGCTCGCACGCTGAAAAGCCTGTTCTGCCAGTCCGATCTCCGTGAGCACATCAAGGGCACGGGCCTGCTCTTCGAGATTGAATCGCCCGCTGAGTGATCGCCACAGTGGAAGATCCGCTGACAGTCCCGTCAGAACATTGGTCAGAACCGGCAGTCGTCCCACCAGATTGAACTGTTGGAAGATGATGCCGATGGCTCGACGCTGGTCTCGAATATCTGCTGCAAGGCGCCCGTCGCTCTGCAGAATGCGGCCATGCACATCGATGCGGCCCGAATCATCATCCAGGGTTTCGAGTCCACTGAGGCAGCGCAGTAGCGTGGACTTTCCCGACCCCGAGGCTCCCAGCAGCGCGATCCGCTCGCCGGGAATGACCGAAAACGAGACGCGGTCCAGCGCCCGTCGGGAGCCGAAGGTCTTGCTGGCCTGGGTGATCTTCACCGCGGTGGGCTGGGTCATGCGCAGGGGCCGTCACAGAATGCGTAGAACGCGAATCCAGTGAACTTAGGGCCGTGCGATGACTGTGCCGTGACCGAGCGATGACCAAATGATGACAAGAGCCTGGTTTGATGACAGGCTCTGCACAAGACGGCAGGGCTAAGGGGACCCGGTCCACCCCGAATTCGGGGGTGTTGATGTATGAACGTCCTGGTTCGAATCGCGCACGGGCGGCGTGCGAGCCATTCCCCGGCTAGCTGATCGCTGCGGGTTTTCGAACCTCGGGCAGGGTCACGAAAATGATCAGCCCACAGACCGCGCCAAAGACCGACAGCGCGAAGCCCCCGAAATACCAGCCGGTGAGGTCAAAGAGCAGGCCCGTTCCCCACG
>Ga0255095_1000202_pt1 | contig 34329 bp, 38 predicted proteins | sample Colum_Law_RepC_8_2_FD_188435 | JGI IMG/M metagenome (GOLD analysis project Ga0255095, IMG submission 188435) | Freshwater microbial communities from Columbia River, Oregon, United States - Colum_Law_RepC_8d | ecosystem: Environmental > Aquatic > Freshwater > River | place: USA: Oregon...
AGACCATGATCGCCGTTGGGCGACTGTGGCTGGAAATCGAACCGGCATCCGAAGAAGCGCACCTCGTGCTCGCCTTCCAGCTGCTGGAAGCAGGCATGCTCGAGGAATCCATTGAGCATATGGGACAGATTCTTGCGCTTGGCGGTGAGCTCGATTTTTCGGTCATCTCGGCGCGCTCCCAGTATCTGACACCCGAACAGCGCGGCATGTTGCTGGCGCAGTTCCAGTTACTGCACTCACGTTTTCCAGAACATGAAACCCTGCACTACGCTGTCATGCAACTGCTTGAGCAAAGCGACCAGCATGCGCAAGCCATGGAGGAGCTGACCGCTTACAAGGAGCGTCACGGCAATTCAGCAAGACTGACGCTGATGGAAGCGCAGTTGTTGTTGCAGCTGGATCAGCTGGATCGCACCATCGCCCTGCTTGAAGAAGGCATCGAAACCTATCCCGACAATCGCCTGATGCGGTTCAACTTCGGGCGCATTCTTGTCCAGGTTGGACGTCTGGAAGAGGCCCGCGTCCAGTTCCAGCAGCTTGCACAGATGGAGCCGGACGATTACGAGACACTCTACTCCCTGGCATTGCTGGAGCTTGAGCTGGACTCCCTGGACGCAGCTCGCAGCTACTTGATCCGCATACTCAATGCCGGCGTGCGCATGAACGAGAGCCACTACTATCTGGGCTATATCGACGAAAACCAGGGCCGCGCTGCGGAAGCCATCGACCATTACCTGCAGGTGGGGACGGAATTCACCAACTTCCTGAATGCACAACGGCAGGCGGTGCGACTGCTGGTGCTCGAGGAACGTTTCGATGAAGCGCACGCATTGGTACTGAGCGTTTCTGAGGGGCGCCCTGAACTGGAGATCGTGCTGGTAGCTGTCGAAGTGGACGCCCTGATGAACACCGGTCAGCTTGAGCGTGCCGACGCCCTGCTGAGCGCCACGCTGGGAATCTACGCCGACAATGTTGATCTGCTGTTCGCCCGCGCCCTGCTGAGCGACCGCCAGGGCAATCTGGCCCGCGCGGAGGAAGACCTGCGCCGCATCATTGCGCTGGAGCCACAGAACGCCACAGCGCTCAATCAGCTGGGTTACACGCTGGCCGATCGCACCGACCGCCACGAAGAGGCGCTGGCACTGCTGGAACGCGCGATCGCTGCTGATCCGGAAGACCCTGCCATTATCGACAGTCTGGCCTGGGCGCAATACAAACTGGGACGCTATGAAGAAGCCCTGGCGAATCTGGAGCGCGCCTTCGCCGTGTTTCCGGACGCTGAAGTGGCCGCTCATCTGGGAGAAGTCCTCTGGATGATGGGCCGCCACGATGATGCCAATCGGGTGTGGAATGAGGCTCTGCGTGAACGGCCCGACAGTGCCATTCTGTTGAATACCATCGAACGCCTTCGCAACGGCGCAGGCAGCTGACAATGTCCCGATGTCGGACTCTTTTCAGCACCTCTCTGCTGTGCCTGCTGCTGGCAGGCTGCGCGAGTGCACCACGCATGGACGCACCCGTGAATGCGGACTGGCAGGCACGCCACGCACTGCTGGAAGCGCTTACCTTGTGGGAGTTCACCGGCCGTATCGGCGTCCGCGACGACAAGGAGTCACACTCCTCCCGCATTCGCTGGCAGCAGCAGGGTGAGAATTACGTCATCAATCTCTGGGGCACCTTGAATGCAGGCGCTACCGAGATAACAGGACGTCCCGGAGAAGTCATTCTCGAGCAGGAAGGCGAACCGCGGCTGACAGCGGCCTCTGCCGAAGACCTGGTCCGTGAGCAGCTAGGATATGAACTGCCAGTCGCTCAGCTGACATACTGGATCAAAGGCATTCCGGCTCCGGCGGGCCAGAGCTCCCCGACCTTCAATGCCGAGCAGCACCTCATCTCACTGGAGCAGGATGGCTGGCTGGTGCAATACCTTGGCTATACCAACTATGCGGCAGAATCTCTGCCAACGCGCATCCGTATCGAGAAGCCTCCGCTGCGACTCGACTTCGTCCGCCTGGACTGGACTCTGCAGACTTCGACGCCCATTGCCCCATGAACGACTTCCTCTGCATCCAGTCGCCAGCCAAGCTGAATCTGTTCCTGCACATCACCGGGCGGCGTCCTGATGGGTATCATGAACTGCAGACGATCTTCCAGCTTATTGACTATGCCGACACGCTCGAAGTTATCCGCAGGGCTGATGGAGAACTCACGCTGGATTGCGACCTGAGTGCTCTGAATACCGATGACAATCTGATCCTGCGGGCCGCGCGCGCGCTGCGCGATGCCACCGGCTGCAAAGAGGGGGCATCCATCCGCCTGCACAAACGCATCCCCATGGGCGCGGGGCTCGGGGGAGGCAGCTCGAACGCCGCCAGCACCTTGCTCGCCCTGAATTTCCTGTGGCAAACACGTCTCGACACGGCGCAGTTGTGCACCCTCGGCCTGCGCCTGGGCGCGGATGTCCCGCTGTTTGTGCGGGGGGAGTCCGCCTGGGCAGAAGGTGTCGGTGAACGGCTTTCACCAGTGCTTCTGCCGCCCCGCTTTTTTGTTGTGATCTGCCCGGATTGCCATGTTTCCACAGGGGATATTTTTTCCAATGAGGAATTGACACGGCAGACGAGTGCCATCAAAATGGCCGCCTTTCTGGCTGGGCACACCAGAAATGACTGTGAAAATCTCGTACGAAGCCTGTATCCGCCTGTCGATGAAGCCCTTGAGTGGCTTGCTCAGCATGGCCCGGCAAGGATGACAGGAACCGGATCAAGCATCTTCGCAGGGTTCGATTCGGAGGAAGAAGCCGCACGTGTTCTGGCACTTCGTCCCTCGCATTTGAAAGGTTTTACAGCCCGTGGATTGCAGCGCAGCACTGCGCTCATTCCGGCATGAGAGTCATGCCCACGCGAAGGCATTCGCTGAAAATGCAGAGTTTTTTAGGGGTGTCGCCAAGTTGGTAAGGCACAAGGTTTTGATCCTTGCATGCGTTGGTTCGAGTCCAGCCACCCCTGCCATATTCAATACGTCTCAGGTGATCGTCTGACAAGGCGACTCACCCTCGGCCAGACCCCGCACTATCCCTGACTGACGGGCGGACCGCTTATCTTAAGCCTGACAAATACAACACGCAGACCTGATTCCAAACGGCCTCCGAAGGACACAACTCCCATGGCAAACAACTTGATGGTGTTTACCGGCAATGCCCATCCGGCATTGGCTGACAAGATTGCCAAGTATATCGGCCTGCCTCTGGGAGAGGCGACTGTCAGCAGATTCAGCGACGGCGAGGTGAATGTCGAGATCAAGGAGAATGTGCGGGGCAAGGATGTCTTCATCATTCAGCCCACCTGTGCGCCGACCAATGACAGCCTGATGGAACTTATGCTGATGGCAGACGCTCTGCATCGCGCCTCTGCCAACCGCATCACTGCAGTGATTCCCTACTTTGGCTACGCCCGCCAGGACCGCCGCGTGCGCTCCTCCCGCGTCGCCATCAGTGCCAAGGTTGTGGCAGACATGATCGTGGCCGTGGGAGTCAATCGCGTGCTGACAGTCGACCTTCACGCAGAACAGATTCAAGGCTTTTTCAGCATTCCCGTGGACAACGTCTACGGTTCGCCCCTGCTGACAGAGGACATCGAAAGACAGAATTACCAGAACCTCACCGTTGTGTCGCCTGACGTTGGCGGTGTGGTGCGCGCGCGCGCCGTTGCCAAAAACCTGAACGTGGACCTGGCCATCATCGACAAACGTCGGCCGCAGGCCAACGAAGCACAGGTCATGCATATCATCGGCGAAGTGCAGGGACGAACCTGCCTGATTGTGGACGACATGGTCGATACCGCAGGCACACTCTGCAAAGCCGCTGCAGCATTGAAGGAACACGGGGCCGCGCGCGTCGTCGCGTACTGTACGCACCCAGTCCTGTCGGGCAATGCGTTCGCCAATATCAGCACGTCCGATCTGGATGAACTGGTAGTGACAGACACGATTCCGCTCAACGACGAGTTCCGCAACTGCAAACGCGTTCGCCAGCTCAGCATGGCGAAACTGCTGGCTGAATCCATTCGTCGCGTCAGCAACGAAGAATCCATCAGCGCGATGTTCGACAATACCTGAGAAGGTGTCGCATGGCGTTGAGGACCACACGGCTGGCAGAACCTCTGGCGGCCGTGCTGGCCAAACAGGCTTCGGCAGATTTCCTGTCGGGGTCTTTGAACACCGAACCCGGCTGGTCGCAAGCCGGGCAAGGTCTGACGATGTTGTGAAACATCACACACTGGAGATACAAGATGTCCAATGCATTCGAGCTCAACGCTACAGTCAGAGCGGATCTGGGGAAAGGTGCGAGCCGCCGCCTGCGCCGTCTGGCTGAAATGGTTCCTGCCATCATTTATGGTGAAGGCATACCAGCCGTCAATATCAGCATCCCTCACAAGGATATTCAGAAAGCCCTGACCAACGAAGCCTTCTACTCGCACATCATCACCCTGCATGTGGATGGCAAGCCGGAGCAGGTCGTGATCAAGGCGCTGCAGCGCCACCCCGCCAAGCCGCGCATCATGCATGCCGACTTCCAGCGCGTCAGTGCTGACCGTGCCATTGTGGTTGCGGTTCCGCTGCACTTCATCAACGAAGACAAGTGCAAGGGCGTCAAGATCGGCGGCGGCAGCATCATCAAGGCGCTGAACGAACTGCAGATCAGCTGTCTTCCGAATGACCTGCCAGAGTACATTGAAGTGGACTTGTCCGATCTGGGCCTTGGCGAAGCGATCCACATTTCTCAGATCAAGCTGCCGAAGGGCGTTTCCAGTGTCGATCTGGCACACGGTCACGACTCTGACAATTCTGTCGTGAGCGTTCTGGCGCCACGTGGCATTGCGTCTGCTGACAATCCCGAGAAGAAGTAATCCCTGACGTTTACTGCGCTGCGGACCATCAATCATGCAAGGCAACGCACTCAAACTGATTGTGGGCCTGGGTAATCCAGGCCCGCAATACCGCTACAACAGGCACAATGCAGGGGCCTGGTTTCTCTCCCGCGTGGCCGCTGACTTCCATGGCGAGCTGCGCGCGGAATCCAAATTCTTCGGCGAAGCGGGACGCATCACGCTGGCCGGCCAGGATGTCCGTCTGCTCTTCCCCACCACGTTCATGAACCGCAGCGGCCAGTCCGTCGCCGCGTTCTGCAGCTATTTCGACATTGCCCCTGAGAATATGCTGGTGGCCTATGACGAGATCGACTTCGACGTGGGCACTACGCGCTTCAAACACGGAGGCGGCCACGGCGGGCACAACGGCATTCGCGACATCATCAGTGCACTGGGCGATCAGAAAGATTTCTATCGCCTGCGCATCGGCGTCGGCCACCCGGGCAACAAGGCCCAGGTCGCAAACTTTGTACTCAGTGACCCCTCGAAACAGGAAATGGAGGTCATCCTGGGCGATATTGACCTGGCGATCCGCACCCTTCCCCATGCGGTGAAGGGAGACTGGCAGAACGCCATGCACAACCTGCATACCAAACCCGCCTGAGGGCGGCACAACCCGGAACAAACCGATCAAGGAATTCAAGCATGGGCTTCAAATGCGGAATCGTAGGTCTCCCCAACGTGGGCAAGTCGACCTTGTTCAATGCACTGACCAAGGCGGGCATCGCTGCCGAGAACTTTCCCTTCTGCACCATCGAGCCCAATTCCGGCCTGGTGCCCATGCCTGACCCGCGCCTGGACAAGCTCTCCGAAATCGTGCAACCACAGCGAATAATCCCCACCACCATGGAGTTCGTCGATATCGCCGGCCTGGTGGCGGGAGCCTCCAAGGGCGAGGGGCTGGGCAATCAGTTCCTGGCCAACATCCGCGAAACAGATGCCATCGCCCACGTGGTGCGCTGCTTTGAAGACACCAATGTCATCCACGTGGCCGACCGAATCGACCCTGCTTCCGACATTGAAGTCATCAACACGGAGCTCGCGCTGGCCGATCTGGAGTCCGTGGAGAAGGGCATCACCCGCCTGACTCGATTCGCCAAGGGCGGCGACAAGGACGCAGTGCGCCAGGTAGCGCTGTTCGAGCGGGTGCGCGCCCATCTCAACGAAGCGCTGCCCGTGCGCATGCTTGGCCTTGGCAAGGATGAACTGGCGGACCTTTACGGCCTGCATCTGCTGACGGTGAAGCCCACCATGTACATCGCCAACGTGGACGAGAACGGCTTCGAGAACAACCGCCATCTTGACCGCGTGCGGGAGATTGCGGCCACCGAGGGCGCCTCCGTGGTACCCATCTGCAACAAGCTTGAATCCGAGATCGCCGAGCTGGAAGACGCCGAGAAGCTGGAGTTCCTGCAGGATCTGGGCATGGTGGAACCAGGACTGGACCGTGTCATTCGCGCTGGTTACGGTCTGTTGGGACTGCAAACCTATTTCACAGCAGGCGTGAAGGAAGTCCGTGCGTGGACCGTCAAGATTGGCGCCACCGCCCCGCAGGCAGCGGGTGTTATCCACACGGATTTCGAAAAAGGCTTCATCCGCGCCGAAGTCATCGCTTATGAAGACTTCATTCAGTACAAAGGTGAGCAAGGAGCCAAGGACGCCGGCAAGTGGCGCCTGGAGGGCAAGGAGTACATCGTGCAGGACGGCGATGTGGTGCATTTCCGATTCAATGTCTGACGCGTCAGCGCGCCATTTGCAGGCTTGACAAGAAAAGCGCAAGTGGCCAGAATTCGCAGCCTCAAAACGGATCGGGGTTCCAGACCGGCCGCACAGTTCAATGGCTATGTAGCTCAGTTGGTTAGAGCGCAGCATTCATAATGCTGATGTCCGTGGTTCGAGTCCACGCATAGCTACCATACAAGACAAGGGCTTGCCGCAGGGCAGGCCCTTTTTTTTGTCTCGCAAAACAAGTCTCACTTTGAGCGCGCTTTTTCATGGCACACTTCCTGCTGGCTTCGGCAGAATTCACCACTCAAATGTACACGAGGCACCCATGCAAAGACGTCAATTCCTGCGCGGTTCCGCTGCACTGCTTTCCGCCGCCCCGCTGGGCGCGGCAGTGGCAGCCGACATCCCTGCGGTCAGCGGCAGCAGCGCCGCGACATTGCTCTCTGACAGCAGAGACCTGGCCCCTCTGGTGGCGAGTCCCGACCGCATCATCGAGATGAACGTCTGTACCCGCCCCTTTCGCGCTCAAGGCCCACGCATCGAGCTGGAGCGTATCGGGCGCAAGCAGGTTGTGCACAATTACGGGCACGGGGGAAGCGGCTGGTCACTGTCATGGGGCAGTGGACTGCTGGCCACCCAGATGGCGCAGAACACAGGCCGGCAGCAGATCGCCATCGTCGGCTGCGGCGCCATCGGCCTGACCACAGCCCTCGTTGCGCAGCAGGCGGGGCTCGGTGTCACCATTTATGCGAAAGAGCGACCGCCCTATGTGCGCTCGCAGTTCGCAACAGGCTCATGGACGCCTGACTCGCGCATCTGCAGCAGCGAGTTCGCGCCAGCATTTGCGGAACGCTGGGAAGCGATGGCGCGTTATTCCTTCCGCCGCTATCAGTCCCTGCTTGGAGCGGCGGGAAACCCGATCGAGTGGCGTGACATGTACAGCATGTCGGACAACCCGCCCGGCACTCCTGCGCCACATGGCGAGTCGAACGAGCCTGAGTATCCGGATTTCGAAGACACACTGATCGCCGATCTGACCCCCAAAGCGGTGGATCTCAGCTCGCTGCAACATCCTTTTCCGGCCCCCTATGTGCGACGCAGGCCGGCGCTGCTGTTCAACATAGCAGGCTATTCGCGTCTGCTGATGGAAGAATTCCTGGCCGCCGGGGGGCGCATCGAGACCTTCACGCTGAGCGATCGCGGTGACTTCGCCGCCATCGAGGAGCGCACCATCATCAATTGCACCGGCTATGGCGCACGGTCATTGCTGAATGACGACTCCATCATTCCGGTGCGCGGCCAGACCTGCAAGCTGATTCCCCAGCCCGAAGTGCACTATGGATTCAACTATGGCAGCCGCAAAGTATCCGTATATCCGCGGCGCGATGGGCTGCTGGTGCAGGCCCAGGCAGAGGGCGACTTCAACAACGACAAGGAGAATCTGGACCCTACGGAATCCATCTCGGCAGTTGAACGTCTCGCGGAAATCGTGCTTGAGATGAAGATGAAAGCCTGAACAGACAAGCCCCTCTCTTCGCCGAAGCGACACTTCTGGGCTATGCTTGCGACTTCGAACGGGCAACCGTTCATCGCCGTGCGCCAGTACTGCCAGCCCCCTGGCATCGCGCGACCTCAGGAGAACACACATGCAGACTCTCCAACTTGGCGGCCCGCTGGTCAGCGTCGCCTGGCTGGCCTCGGCGCTGGGCCACGCGGCAGTCGAAAGCACGGACCTTGTGGTGCTGGACGCCAGCTGGCACCTGCCCACGGCGGGCCGGGATGGCGAGGCCGAGTGGCAGCAGGAGCGCATCGCCAATGCCCGCTACTTTGATTTCGACAAGCGCATCTGCGACCGCGACTCGGCCCTGCCCCACATGATGCCGGACGCGCAGTTGTTCACCACGGAAATGCGTCGCCTGGGCGTCAACAAGGACAGCATCGTGGTGATCTATGACGGCGTCGGCATCTTCTCGGCACCGCGGGCATGGTGGATGCTGCAGGCAATGGGACACAGCCAGTGCGCTGTGCTTGATGGCGGATTGCCGGCGTGGAAACGCGCTGGTCATGCCGTGGCAACGGAGCCGCCGGAGACGGCTGGACCCAATGCCGCAACAGGGGACTTCACGGCGCGTTACCGATCTTCGCTCATCAGCGACTGGCGCGAAGTATTGCTGGCCACGACCGCTGCCGACGCACGCATCCTCGACGCCCGCTCGGCGGACCGCTTCTACGGCCGCGCGCCGGAGCCTCGGCCGGGGCTGCGCGGCGGCCACATGCCGGGAGCTCGCAGCCTGCCTTTCGACCAGCTGATTCGCGACGGGCACTTGAAACCCCTGGACGAACTGAGGGCGTTGCTGGGAGCACAGGTGGTGCCAGGGTCAAGAGTGATCGCAAGCTGCGGTTCGGGCGTCACTTCCTGTGTAATAGCGTTTGCTGCGCAACTGGCGGGATACAAGGATGTGTCGGTCTATGACGGATCATGGGCCGAGTGGGGGGCTGGCGACACTTTACCCGTCGTCACCACCGACTAATCCCCGTATACTCCGATTTCCTGAAAGTCAGCCCGAAACAGACAATCGCGACCATGACAACTGGCAACTCCGACAACACCAGCGCAACAACACTGAACGCTGAGACCAAATCAGCTGGCGCCCCACCCAAGGGCAGCTTCCTGGCCAATCTCGCCTTCAACATCGTCATCCCGGTGTTCATCCTGAGCAAGCTCAGCGGCGCTGACAGTCTTGGCCCGTCACTGAGCATCGTGTTCGCGCTGGCCTTCCCTATCGGCTATGGCCTGTGGGACCTGCGCCAGTCCGGCAAGGTGAACCCCTTCTCCATATTGGGCGTGGTGAGCGTGTTTCTGACCGGCGGCATCAGCCTTCTGCAACTCGACCCGCAATACATCGCCATCAAGGAAGCAGCCATCCCCGCCTGCATCGGTATCGCCGTGCTGTTTACACAGCGCACGCGCTTCCCGCTGGTGAAGACCTTGATTCTGAACGCGCAGCTGGTACGCACTGATGCCTTGTACGAGGCTCTGTCGCAACGCGGCAACACGGCACTGTTCGAGAAGCGCCTCAGCCAGGCTTCGCTGATTGTGGCAGGGAGTTTCTTCGTGTCTTCGACGCTGAATTATCTGCTGGCCAAGATCATTCTGGTCAGCCCGCCGGGCACTACGGAGTTCAGTGAAGAACTGGGGCGCATGACGGCCCTGAGCTACCCGGTGATTGCGCTGCCGAGCATGGTCATCCTGATGCTGGCCATCTGGTTCGTCTTTTCACAGATACGGAAGCTGACGGGCGAAAGCCTCGAAACCTTCCTGGTGGACACCGGCGCCTGATCAGGCACCAGGCTCAGCCCTCAGCGGCGGAATGCCACCAGGTGGTCCATTTCGATATGGATACCGATCTTCTCGCCCTGCGCGTGCCGATGATGGCTGGGCACCAGACTGAGCACATGCGTGCCGTCGGGCATCTCCAGGGTATACAGGTATTGCGAGCCCCGGAACGCCTTGTCCAGTACTTTGGCTGTCTTGGGACTGTCGTCGTCATGAATCACATCGTCAGGGCGTATCAGCACTGACAAGGCAGTGCCCGTCGGAAACCCGTGCAACTCGCCGCCCCCCAGTATCCCAAGGGCAGTCTCCACAAGCTCTTCATCCAGCACCGTGCCATCCAGAAACACGCCTTCTCCCACAAAGTCTGCCACGTAGGCACAGACCGGCTGGTGATAGAGTTCGAACGGCGTGCTCCACTGCAGCAGCTCGCCGGCACGCATCACGCCGATCTCGTCAGCCATGGCGAATGCCTCGTACTGATTGTGGCTCACCAGAATCGCGGTGATACCGTCGTGCTTCAGTACCAGGCGTATCTCGCGGGCAATCTGCTCCCGCAGCTCCACATCCAGACTTGCAAAAGGCTCATCCAGCAACAGAATGCGCGGCTTCGGCGCCATCGCCCGCGCCACCGCCACGCGCTGTTGCTGGCCACCGGACAGCCGGTGCGGAAAGGCATCCAGATACTCGGCAATCTTGAGCATGCTGGCCAGCTCCTGCACGCGGGCGGTGCGCGCGGCAGCGCTCATGCCCTTCAGGCCAAAGCTGATGTTGTCGCGAACGGTAAGATGGGGAAACAAGGCATAGTCCTGAAACACCATGCCGACGTGGCGTTGTTCAACAGGCAGACTGTACTGAGAATTGCTCACGACATTGCCGGCAATCCGGATCTCGCCCTCCAGCGCCGGCTCGAACCCTGCGATTGCACGCAGCAGGGTGGTCTTGCCGCAGCCACTCGGGCCCAGCAGGCAGCCGATCATGCCTTCCTGCAGATGCAGGCTGATGTTGCGGACGATGACGGTACGCTCAAGGGCGACGGACACATTGTTCAGTTCAAGTACGTGAGTCATAACCTGGTCTGGACCGCGAAATGGTCTGGTTGAGAATGATGACGGGAATGATGCCGGCCAGCACGATCATGAGGGCCGTACTGGAGGCTTCGGCCAGCCGCTCCTGATTGGCAAGTTCATAGGTGCGGATGGCGAGCGTGTTGAAATTGAACGGGCGCAGAATCAGGGTGGCGGGCAGCTCCTTGAGCACGTCCACGAACACCAGCAGGCTGGCGGTCAGCAGACTGCCGCGCATGACCGGCACGTGCACGCGCCGCAGAATCTGCAGGGGCCTGAGCCCCATCGAACGTCCCACATCGTCCATGGTCGGCTTGATCTTGCCGAGTCCCGCATCGAGGGTGTTCAGTGCCACCGGCAGGAAGCGCACCAGGTAGGCGAAGACCACTGCCACCAGTGTGCCACTGAGCAGCAAGCCCGTGGAGATATCGAAATTCCTGCGCATCCACGCATCGAGCGTGTTGTCGAACCAGGTGAACGGAATCAGCACACCGATCGCCACGACCGTGCCTGGAATGGCATAACCCAGGCCGAGCACCCGGACCATGCCGCGCAGCGACAGGCTCGGGCGCAGCCGTTTGGTGTAACTGATGAACAAGCCCAGCAACAGGGCGATGACGGCGGTGATGCCAGCCAGTTGCAGGCTGTTGCCGAACATGGTCAGGAAGCCGTCCCGATCGAGCAGATGCCACGTCTCGGTGGACCATTTGAGCAGCTGGAGAAAGGGGATCAGAAAGCCGAACAGCACTGGCACGCTGCAATAAACAACCGCTGCCCACTTCTTCCAGCCTCGCAATTCGATACGAGGCAGGCGCGTGTATTTGTTGCTGGTGTGGTGGTAGCGCGCTTTCTGCCGGGACCAGTGCTCCGCCAGCACCAGAAACAGGATGAACAGCAGCAGCACGGCTGCCAGCTGTGCCGCCGCCGTGCTGCTGCCAAGTCCGAACCAGGTGCGGAACACGCCGGTGGTGAAAACCGAGACCCCGAAGTACTGCACGGTGCCATAGTCCGCCAGAGTCTCCATCAGCACCAGCGACAAACCGGCAATGATGGCGGGGCGCGCCAGCGGAATGGCAACTCGGCGAAACGCCTGAAAGGGGGTGGCACCCAGCGTGCGCGAAACTTCCAGCACACACACGGACTGCTCAATGAAAGCGGTGCGCGACAGCAGGTAGACATAGGGATACAGCACCAGCGAGAGCATGGTGATGGCGCCGCCCAGGCTGCGGATCGAAGGAAACCAGTATTGGTCGAAGCGCAGCGAGAAAGTCTCGCGAATCCATGCCTGTACCGGGCCGCCGACATCCAGCAGACCAGTATAGGTATAAGCAATGATGTAGGCCGGCATGGCCAGCGGCAGCACCAGCGCCCATTCCAGGGAGCGACTGCCGGGGAACTGCGTCATGGTCACCAGCCATGCGGGGCCTATGCCCAGTACCAGCACTATCAGGCCAACCCCCACCATCAGCGTTACCGAGTGCGTGACGTAGTCTCCCAGCACCGTCTCGTACAGGTGTTGCCAGACACCTTCACTGCTGGCGGTAACGGAGGAGAGCACGGTCAGCACAGGCACACTCAGCAGCAGGCACAACAACAGGATGCCCCAGGTGGAGGCATGACTGGGAAACCAGCGCTTCAAAGACGACAAGGCCCCTTCCGGGGCCTTGAGTGTGAGTGTATCCATGGAGAGATCAACCAGAGATTACGGGCTGTTTACTGCCATCCAGCGCGATCCATCACGCGCACGGCTTCGGCATTATGGATGCCGAGTGCATCCAGCGCAATGTCGTCAGCCTTGAAGGTTCCCCAGGATTGCAGCAGCGCGCTGGCGGGCACATCGGCGCGTACGGGATACTCATTGTTGGTTTCGGCGTACCAGGCCTGGGCCTCTTCGCTCACCAGAAACTCGATCAGTTTGACGGCAGCATCGCGGTTCTTGGCGGCTTTGGTGACTGCGGCACCGCTGACGTTGACGTGCGCACCATTGCCCTGCTGATCAGGGAAGAACACGGCGACTGACTCGGCAGTTTCGCGCTCTGCAGCGTCCGGAGACTGCAGCATGCCCGCAAGGTAGTAAGTATTGCTGATCGCCAGCTGACATTGACCGATGGCGACAGCGCTGATCTGATCGCGGTCACCACCCTGGGGCGGACGTCCGAAATTGGCAGCGAACCCTGTGGCCCAGGCTTGTGTTGCCTCGACGCCGTTGTGTCCGATCATGGACGCCACGAGCGACTGGTTGTAGATGTTGGAGGAAGAGCGGACACAGATCTTGCCGGCCCACTTCGGGTCAGCCAGATCAGCATAGGTGGACAGGTCATCCGGGCTTACACTGGCCTTGTCGTAAATCACCACGCGGGAGCGCACGGAGACGCCAAACCACTCGCCGTCGGTATCGCGGTACTGTGCGGGAATCACACTGCTTAGCACATCGGAGGTGACGCTCTGCAGCAGTCCGGCTTCCTTGGCGCGATAAAGACGGCCCACATCGACAGTCAACAGCAGGTCTGCCGGCGAATTGGCTCCCTCAAGTTCCAGACGCTGAGTCAGCTCGTCAGCACCGCCGGTCACCAGATTGATGGTCACACCCGTGCGCTCGGAGTAAATGTCGAGAATCGGCTTGATCAGATTCTCTTCACGCGCGGAGTAGATATTGACTTCATCGGCCTGGGCAGCAGTGCCGCAGAGCACCAGCAGGGACAGAGACAGCTTCTTGAACATGGCACAACTCCTGATCGCAGATTCGGTAAGACTTGCAAACTTGCTTAGATGATAATTGATCTCATTTAGGTTTGCAATCGGTCAGACCAGCAACCGTTGGCTGCGACATGTGAGAGAATAGGGCGTGACGGAGCACCTCAAGAGTGCGCTAGAATGCCGGGCAACGGCCCGTTCAGGCACAACACACGAACACCGCCGTCAACCCGATCCCATAATAAAAGCGCTCTCAGCACGGCGCGCACAAGGGGCCCACGTCATGTCATCAATCCGCTGCACTCTCGCCAGTCTCGCTCTTGGTCTTGCCGCCTGCTCCGAACCGCCAGCCACCGCCACTGCCACAACTACTACCACCCCTGCGGCCGGCTACAACCTGACGCTGGGAATGAAAGACTTCATGAACCTTGTGCTGGAACCCACTGCCGATGTGCTCTGGGACTCTGCAGGGTGGGTAAACGACATTGAAACTGGCTACCAGGAGTTGTACCCCACGACGGATGCTGACTGGGACATGGTGCGCCAGCGCGCCGCGCAGATCGTCGAGGCCGGCAATGCCCTGGCACTGCCTGGACGCGCCGTCGACAGCGACGCCTGGCTGACCTACTCCAATGCTCTGAGCGCTGCCGGCGCCATGGCAATGGAAGCGGCCGCCGTACGCAACCAGGAAGACTTCTTCCAGGCGGGCGCGCAGATGTACAGCGTGTGCAGCGCCTGTCATCAGACCTACAACCCGGAAATTTCCCGCTTCACGTCAAACTGAGGCGAGTAACGATGCCGTTGCCGGGTCAGCACAGCAAACAGGTCCGTCTGGTGGTTGGCGCACTGTGGATAGTTGCCGTATCACTTTGGGCCGGCTCCGCCTGGTCGCACACCATCGCCGGCAGCAATGCCGTATTCGTGCAGGGCATAGACGGTCCAGCCATTGCCGCCTTCATCTATCTGGGCGCCAAACACATGGTCACCGGCTACGACCACCTGCTGTTTCTGTTTGGAGTGCTTTTCTATCTGGCGCGCCCGCTGCAGGTGGTGCAGTACGTCACGCTGTTCGCCCTCGGACACAGTCTGACTCTGCTCGGTGGCGTACTGTTGTCCCTGCAGGTCAACGCGGCTCTGATCGATGCAGTCATCGGCTTCTCAGTCATCTACAAAGGATTCGAGAACATGGGTGGCTTTCGCACCCTTGGCATCCCGACTCCCAACCCGCGCGTGGCTGTTTTTGTGTTCGGCCTTTTCCATGGCCTGGGACTGGCAACACGCCTGCAGGCATTCGAGCTGAATCCCAATGGCCTGCTGAGCAATCTCCTGAGCTTCAACGTCGGGGTTGAGATTGGCCAGATAATGGCGCTGACAGCCGTGTTTCTGTTGCTGAGCCTGTGGCGTCAGTCACCCGGATTCGGGCGCCACGCGTTCATCACCAACACCTTGCTGATGGGCGGCGGAATGCTGTTGGTCGGCTATCACCTCAGTGCATGGATTTCAGGAAACGGTGTCTGATCACCGTACAGGAGACGCACATGAACGATCACACGCCGCAGGGCGACACCCCGACACCCCGCTCGCTGGCGCTGGCTGGTGGCATTGCCGCGGTTCTGGCTTCGGCAGTTCTGGTAGTGGCAGTGTTGCCTGCCGAATTCGGCATTGATCCGCTGGGAACAGGCAGAGCGCTGGGGCTCCTGGCCCTGGGCAATGCTGAGGAAAGCCCGCTGGAGAGCCGCGATGCATTGCATGCCACAGACAGCGCCGAATTCGTACTCGAACCCTTCCAGTCACTGGAATACAAATATCACCTGGCAGAAGAGGCAACGCTGGTCTATTCGTGGGATGCCAGCAGTGCGCTGGTGTTCGACATGCATGCAGACCCGGAGGGGTTGGAAGGCGAGGAATTCGTGGAGAGTTTCGAGCAGGCCACCGGCACGCGCCGCTCAGGCACTTACCACGCGCCCTTCACGGGCATCCACGGTTGGTTCTGGGAGAATCGCAGTTTCGAAGTTGTCACGCTGCGCATAGAAGCGGCGGGGTTTTTCGATGCTTCGGTGATATTCCGGGACGGCGGCACCTTTGACCGCGTCCCGGAACCGGCATTCGAGTAAGCGCTGCTCAGCGCTGCTCGTCGGGGTCGGTGCCGTCGGTGGGTGCACCGGTGCCTGAAGAACCCATGAACAGCTTGCGGCCGTCCGGGAACGTGATGTCACGGCCATTGCCTCGGCAGGAAGGCGTGCACAGACGATCCTTGCTCTGGTAGCCCGTCACCACTATCTCAGTGCCCAGCTGCAGGGAATCGCGATTGATGCCACGACGCAGCAAAGTGTTGGGCGTGCCGCCCTCCACCATCCAGGCCTGCTGGGTACCGTCTTCGGCAGTGTGATTCAGGTGAATCCACGAATGTGGGTTGATCCACTCCACGCGCGTGATCGGGCCACGCAGCGCGATTGGCAGATTCGCATCGAACTCTGCTGAAAACGCGTGGTGCGCAGAGGCCGGCATCGACACTGCGACCAATGCTCCGGCCACCGCTGCGGCCGCCAACAAACTCTTCACTGTCATTTTTCTACCCTCTGGCATTGTCTTGGTTTATTCGTTTCAGCCGTCGACATCTTCCCCGAACAACTCGGCCTCACGTCCTTTTCTGTACTTTCCGTACATCAATTCTTCCACAAACTCCACGCACTTGAATTGCGGGAGCTCAAAGCCTTGTTCAAGTCTTCTGTAAATCGGCATGCTGATGGTCCATGGCCGCTCGAACAGGTCCGGATCTTCCATCGTGGCCTGATACTGAATGACGTTGGCGCTCTCCATGGTGTAGCGCTCTGTCACCTTCAGCTTGTAGGTGTGGTAATTGCCCGCTCGGTCGAACCAGGAGCGGTCATCCAGACCTGTCACTTCAACCACAAACGTGTCGCCATCCCAGTACCCGTAGGACTGTCCCATCCAGGCATCCAGCGGGGGCGGGCCCGGGTCTTCCAGGTAGATGTTGCGGACGGCACCGGCGAAGGAATAGGCGATGAACATGGCCTCTTCACTCTGGAACACCTGGAACGGATGGGGGACGTACGTGGCACGCGGAACGCCCGGCATGAAGCACTTGATTTCGGGGTCGCTGCTCACCCAGTTGGTCTGATTCTCCAGTCGGCGTGCAAGAGCCTCGGGCTTGTAAGGAATCACACCCCCTTCCACAACGCTGAAACTGGCGGGGACAGCCCCCACAGCTCCCATCGCCACGATCTCCGGTGCAGGCACTGGCACGAAATCCCCTGGCACCAAGGCATGGGCGGCTTTCGCCGGAGCGGCTTCAAGATTGTTGTTGGCGGTACTGAGCACCTGCCAGATGCCATTGAAATCGGGCTTCCCACTGGGCGTGCGGGGAATAGCGGACGCAGGTGCCTGCTGCACCGGGGCTGCGGCTGCTTCCACGCCTGGCTGTGGATCTGCCGGGGCACAGGCTGCGCAACTGAGGATGACTGCAGCTGCAAGCAACAGCCGCTTTTCTTGTTGTGATGTCATGGAATGACGCCTCTTTTTGTGAGGCGATATAAACACCTGCAGATTGTACGTGTCAAGCCGGTGGAGATGCGGCAAAAAGTCTCAAAATGGTCAGTCGCCAGACGAGTAGTGGCAGTGAACTACACTGCCACGCTCCCAATCGACTGGATTGGACTTCAATTCGCCTTGCGGCCGACGAAGGTACCTTCGGCCATGCCACTCAAATCCAGGCTGCCTTTGATGGTGCCATCCTCCTGCAGGGTCCCTTTGTAGGTGATCGAGCCGGCATCAACAACCAGAACGAACTGGAAGTCGTTGCCAGTGGCAGTCCCGGTGAAGTCGGCGTCGCCGATCTGGCCGGTGTAATGGCCGGCAATAGTGCCGTCGCTGCCCTGGGTCATGGTGACGGCAGCAACGCCGTTCTGCCCCATCACTTCGACGGCAAAACTCCAGCTACCGCTGACATCTGCACTGGCGAGCGACGAGGCCAGCAGCAAGCAGGCACAAGCGGCCCTGGAAATGGTGTGAAAAGTCTTCTTGAACATGGTGTAACTCCCCCCTGGGGTCAGCGTGTGAATCGAGAAAGAGCACGCACTCCTCGTCAGCAGAGGCAGCGCGATGCGGGCGACAAAGTAACACGCAAGACTTCAAAGCGACCAGCCATGCCGGCTGATTTCACCCTGATTTCTGCACCGTCCGTCTACAGGCGGAAGTCAGAGCGGGTTTGCTGTGGCACGGCTACGATACCAGCCGGCAATGCTGTAGCGGTCACGGCGGGCGACGCAGACTTCATGGGGGACCTCTTCGCTCAGGAAGACGACCAGCGTGCCCGCCAGCGGCAGAACCGTCTGCAGCGCTTGTTCTCCTTCGGCGTCGTAGATCACCAGCTCGCCTCCGTCTGTCACTCCCCAGTCCGCATTGAAGTAGGCCACCACGGACAACACACGTTTGGTGGCTGCTTGGGCGTCAGCATCCCTGAAGGCATCGAGGTGCTTCCTGTAGCAAGCCCCGGGCGCATAGTGAGCGAAGTGACTCTCGAAGCTGTCGAGCCCCATGAACAAACGACGATTCAAGAAGAGGCGCAGCGCGTCAGCCCATTGCAGCCAGGCTTGCTCTGCGGGGGTAGTACCGGCAATCCATTGAATGTTGTCACCGCGAATTTCCGGAGCCAGCAGATGCTCGTGCTGACGTCCGACGCCAGCAGGGTTGAACTGCGCGGCTGAAGCAGCAAAGTCCTGCTGGGCCAGTGCAGCAGTCATGGCAGGGGAAAAGGCGTCAGGAATCACGCACCATGCCTGTGTGCGCAGCACTTCGGCGATGTGCTCGAAAACTCTGTCCGCGGTGCCTTCAGACTCGGATTTCATGGCTACGGGTGTCATGGGGCGATCCGTCCCGTCTGGTTCAGGACTTCTTGCGAAAGACCCGCGACTTGCGCGGACCCAGCGGAATACCGTTTTTCTTGATGCGCGGGCCCGCAGGCTTGCCAGTGGTTTCGGGCACTGCAATTTCCGGCGCTGCCGACTCTTCCACCGGCGCGGCATCGGCACCGCTCTGCGAAGCTTCCGCCTTCTTCACCCGCATGCGGCTGCCCTTCAGCTCGTGGTTGTTGAGCGCGCGAATCGCCGCCTTGGCTTCGTGGGGCACTGGCATGTTGGCAAAACCGAAGCCTTTGGAGCCCCCAGTCACAGCGTCCATGACGATGGTGCAGGACTGCACCCGCCCATGCTCGGCGAAGAGTGCCATCAGCTCTGGTTGGGTGATGTCTCGGGACAGATTGCGGATGAGAATTTTCAAAGGGGTACCTGGTAGTGGCGAAAGCGGCGGCAAGATACTGCAAATCCGATGGTCAGTCTAACAAGGCAGCGGAAAATAAGCAGTAGTCGCTCGAGGCGGGGTCCTCTATAATGCGCCGCTCTCGCAAATACCTCTTTTTCTGCCCTGTGTGCCTGCGTGGCACTTCGCTGAACGGATACCGCCTTGATCACTGCCTCGAATATCACCATTCAGTTTGGTGCAAAACCATTGTTTGAAAATGTCTCGCTGCGCTTTGGCAACGGCAATCGCTATGGTCTGATCGGCGCCAACGGCTCCGGCAAGTCCACCTTCATGAAGATTCTGAGCGGCGAACTGCAGCCCTCCGCAGGCAACGTCAATGTGGACGCCGATGAACGCGTGGGCATACTGCGTCAGAACCAGTTTGCATATGAAGAATTCTCGGCAATTGACACAGTGATCATGGGCCACGACAAGCTGTGGAAGATCAAACAGGAAAAAGATCGCATTTACGATCTGCCCGAGATGTCGGAAGACGATGGCATGCGCGTGGCGGAACTGGAAATTGAATTCGCCGAACTCGATGGCTATTCCGCAGAGTCCAGCGCCAGCGAGCTGCTGCTTGGACTGGGCATTCCACTGGAACAGCATTACGGGCCCATGAGCGCCATTGCTCCGGGCTGGAAGCTGCGCGTGCTGCTGGCACAGTCGTTGTTTGCTGACCCGGACATCATGCTGCTGGACGAGCCCACCAACAACCTGGACATCAATGCCATTCGCTGGCTTGAGGGCATCCTCAACCAGCGCGAATGCACCATGATCATCATCTCCCACGACCGCCACTTCCTGAACAGTGTCTGCACGCACATGGTGGATGTGGACTACGGCGAGCTGCGCCTCTACCCGGGCACCTATGACGATTTCATGATTGCCTCGACCCAGGCGCGCGAACGCATCCAGGCCGACAATGCCAAGAAGAAGACCCAGATTTCCGAACTGCAGTCCTTCGTGAGCCGCTTCTCCGCAAACGCTTCCAAGGCCAAGCAGGCGACGTCACGCGCCAGGCAGATCGAGAAGATCAAGCTGGAAGACCTCAAGCCTTCCAGCCGCGTCAGCCCCTTCATCCGCTTTGAACAGGAAAAGAAACTGCACCGTCAGGCGCTGGAGCTCGGCAAGCTGACCCTGGCTTACGGCGACAATGTGTTGCTGAAGAATCTCAGCCTGATGGTCGAGGCCGGCGAGCGCATGGCCATAATCGGACCGAACGGTATCGGCAAGACCACCCTGCTGCAGGCCATTACCAGCCACTTCGGCAAGGGTGCAGACGAGTCGCTCAGCGGCACGGTGAAGTGGGCAGAGAATGCCGCGCTGGGCTACTACGCCCAGGACCACAATCACGAATTCGCAGAAGATGTGAATCTGTTCGAGTGGATGAGTCAGTGGGGCAAGCCAGGCGACGATGAGCAGGTCATCCGCGGCATCCTCGGCAAGATGCTGTTCTCCAAAGAGGACAGCAACAAGAAAGTGAAGGTGATCTCCGGTGGCGAGAAGGGTCGCATGCTGTTCGGCAAGATGATGCTGCAGAAGCCGAACGTGCTGGTAATGGACGAGCCCACGAACCACCTGGACATGGAGTCCATCGAGGCGCTCAACCTGGCCCTGGAGAACTATCCTGGCACGCTGATCTTCGTCAGCCACGACCGGGAGTTCGTCTCCTCGCTTGCCACCCGCATCCTTGAACTGAGTGCGGACGGCGTCAACAACTTCAAAGGCGATTACGACGAGTACCTGCATCAGCTGGGAGTGGAATGATGTCCACGCCTGCAGAGCCGGCAGTCAGCGCCACTGGCACGGGTTTCAGCACGCTGCCACTGCCGCCCGCGCAGCTGCAGAATCTGACCGACATGGGTTATCTGCACATGACGCCAGTGCAGGCGCTGAGCCTGCCAATGGCGCTGCAGGGCAAGGATCTGATTGCCCAGGCCAAGACCGGCAGCGGCAAGACAGCCGCCTTCGGCATTGCGCTGCTGGAGCGTCTGAATCCCCGCGATTTCGGGACGCAGGCACTGATTCTGTGCCCCACCCGGGAGCTCTGTACCCAGGTGGCCACCGAAATTCGCAAACTTGCCCGCTACCTGCCGAACATCAAAGTGGTGGTGCTGTGCGGCGGCCAACCCCTCGGTCCGCAGATTGCTTCTCTGGAACACGGCGCACACATCATCGTGGCTACGCCGGGAAGGCTGCGTGATCACCTGGAAAAGCAGACCTTGTCGATTGCCCGCGTGAACACGCTCGTTCTGGACGAGGCAGACCGCATGCTCGACATGGGTTTTTCCGAAGACATCGGCTTCATCATCGGCAACACGCCTCCCTCGCGACAAACCCTGTTGTTCTCGGCGACATTTCCCGCGGACATCGTGGCCATGAGCGCGCAGTATCAGCGCTCCGCCGAACAGCTCAGCGTGGAAACTCAGCATTCGGAAACCACGATCGCGCAGCAGTTCTACTGCGTTGGCAGCACGGACAACGAAGAGCGTCGCGTGGCTGCAGTGCTCACCCTGCTGCGGCACTTTCAGCCGGCGGCCTGCGTGGTGTTCTGCAACACCCGTCAAGGCTCCGTGGATGTAGCGCGCTTTCTCAGCCAGCGCGGGGTGCCCGCCCTGCCACTGCATGGCGAACTTGAACAGCGCGAGCGTGACCAGGTGCTGATTCAGTTCCGCAATGGCAGCGCGCCGGTATTGGTGGCAACGGATGTCGCCGCACGGGGTCTGGACATCGAAGAGCTGCCGCTGGTGATCAACGCCGATCTGCCCCGCGACCTGGATGTTTATACCCATCGCATCGGCCGAACAGGCCGTGCCGGATTGAGCGGTGTGGCAGCAAGTCTGTTTTTCGAGAATGAACGGTTCAGAGTGGATGCCCTGCGCGAGCGCGATGCCCACACGGCAGGCGCACCCATTCAGGCGATCGGCATGGTGAAGGAGTCGGCCCGCTCAGCAGTGACGAAAAAGCAGACGCTGGACATCGGCGGCGGGCGCAAGAACAAGCTGCGCCCCGGCGACATCCTGGGCGCGCTGACTGCCGAGAATGGCATTCCCGCGACTGCCATCGGTCGTATCGATATCCTTGAGCATGCCAGCTATGTCGCCATCGATGCAGAATGGGTGCAGAAAGCAATGCAGCAACTGGAGACCCGCCGCATCAAGGCTCAAAAGTTCAAGATCAGACGGCTTGGCCCGGCGCAGCGGGATGGCGACTGACGCCATCAGGAGCTCCGGCATGTCTGCGAGACCCTTCTGCCCGCTTTGCCAGCGCCCTCTGCCGTCCTGTTATTGCCTGCACGTCCCGCGCCTGCACAATCGCTGGCCAGTACGAATTCTTCAACATCCACAGGAAGCGGCCCACGCACTCGGTACGGCTCGAATCGCAGCGCTTGGCCTGAGCGACTGCGTGCTGAGCACAGGCAATACTCCGGACGCTGCGCTGCTCCAGCTGGAGGATTGCGTTGTCCTCTATCCGGGTGAGGGCAGTCAACCACTGTCCCGGTTGCGATCAGGACCTGTCACAGGGCTGTTGTTTCTCGATGGCACCTGGCGCAAGAGCAAGCGCATGCTGCTTGAGTCACCCGCGCTTGCCGCGCTGCCTCGCTATCACCTTGAAAGCCCGGAACCCACCCGCTACCGCATACGTCGTGAACCACGGGCACACGCGATCTCGACGCTGGAAGCCATCGTGCAGTCACTGGAATTTCTGGAAGGGGCGCCCGGCCGCTACGCCGGGCTGCTGACCGTCATGGACATGCTGGTGGACGAGCAGATCCGCCATATGGGTGAAGACGTCTACCAGAGGCGCTATCTCAAAGCAGAGACAGAATCGCCGCAATCCCGCCACCTATCAGCAGAATCAGAATCGGCAGAACGCTCAGACCGAACCCCAGGCCCCGACGCGCCGGATCACTGATGTAGGCCCTCAGGTAAATGGCACGACCAATCACATAAACGAAGCCGATGCCGGCCCCAAGATCAGGGCGCACCCAGTAGCCAAACAACACGATGGCGGGGATGAACATGATCATCAGCTCCAGCGTATTCTGGTGCACGCGATAATAGCGCTCGAATACCGGGTGTCCGGTGATCGCCGGGGCATGCACATTGAACTTGCTGCGTGCGCGCCCCACCAGAAGGCCGAACGCAAAGTACTGCAACAGGGCAAGCACGATCACGATCGCTACATATTCCATTTCTTACTCCCCTTGAGACGCGGCGCTGACAGCGCCGTGTTCGTTGGCCTGCGACTGACTGCTTTTGATGATCTGCTTGCCATAAAACAGCGACTGCATGTCAACTCCCTTGCCCGGCAGTGCCAGAAAGTTGCGCGATAAAATCTCGAAGTCTCCGGTGGCGAAAAGGTGCCACATCTCCATGAATTCGCTTTCAGAATTGTTGTCGCGCAGTTCGCGGTTGTTCTCGGCGAGCGGAGCAAATGCGCCGGTCTCTTTTGTGTGCATCGAGTGAAGGCTTGTTCTTGTGATTGTCCATCCCCTTGAATCCTGCCTTTGCGAAACGTCGGGTAGATTACTTCGCGCCCCAGGATGGGTCAACGAATATGCCGGGGCGCTTTGCTATTGGCAGGCAGAATAGGGATAATTGCCCGCCTCTTGAACCGCCCTGCAATCGTCCAGGAACTCCCGCCATGAGCAAGAAACCGGATCCCGTCTTCAATTTTGAAGAATCCCTTGCCAGCCTTGAAAGTCTTGTAACAGCCATGGAAGAGGGCGAGCTGAGTCTTGAAGAATCCCTGCAAGCCTTTGAAAAAGGCATCCGCCTGACGAGGGAGTGCCAGAGCGCCCTGCAAAAGGCAGAACAGAAAGTCCAGATACTGATAGCGGAGAACGGCGCGCCTGAAGCGCTCGACCTCGAAGGTGAAGCCTCCGACACGGGACGCCAGCACGCATGAGCACGAGCACTGTCGACCAACTCCCGCTCGACGCCTTCATGAACCTTTGCCGGGAGCGCGTGCAGCGCGTACTCAAGACACAGCTGGAAACGCTGCCGGGACCCGCCACGCGACTGCGCGACGCCATGCTCCACGCCAGCCTGCTGGGAGGCAAGCGGGTACGCCCAGTGCTGGCCTATGCCAGCGCCCAGGCCGTGGGCGGCACGCTGGAGGCCGCCGACATGGCCGCCTGTGCCACCGAATTGGTGCACTGTTACTCGCTTGTACACGACGACCTGCCGGCGATGGACGATGACGATCTGCGCCGCGGCAAGCCCACGGTGCACATCGCTTTCGACGAAGCCACTGCCATCCTCGCCGGCGATGCCCTGCAGGCACTGGCATTTCGCCTGCTCAGTGATCCGACACTGCATCCGGCAGCGCCCGTGACCAGCCTGCGCATGATCAATCTGCTCGCAGCAGCGGCTGGCTTCGAAGGCATGGTCTCAGGGCAGTCGATCGACTTCGAGGCCACCGGGAGAAGCGTCTCACTGCAAGACCTGCAGACCATGCACAGTCTGAAGACGGGTGCCCTGATCTCCGCCAGCGTGCTGCTGGGTGCCCTGACGACAGAGAAGGCCACGGACATGCAGCTGTCTGCACTGGGTCGCTATGCCGAATGCATCGGTCTGGCCTTCCAGGTGCAGGACGACATTCTCGATGTCGTCAGCGATACGGCGACACTGGGCAAAACGCAGGGGGCAGACCAGGCCATGAACAAGCCTACCTATGTCTCCTTGCTGGGTCTGGACGCTGCACGGAGCAAGGCACAGGACCTCTGCGATTCAGCCCTTGCCGCTCTGACGGGATTTGACGGCCGCGCCGACGCGCTGCGCCAGATTGCCCGCTACATCGTGGAAAGGCAGCACTGATCCCTTGATTTGACGCTTCAGAGTCATTCCTTTAAGTTAGCCCAACCTTTTTTGTGACAGGTCCGACCATGCTTGACGAAATCCCCCTCACACGCCCGGAAACACCTTTGCTCGACCTAGTCCAGAACCCGGCCGATCTGAGGAATTTCGAACCAGCACAGCTCAAGGACCTGGCCCGTGAAGTGCGCAAATTCCTGTTGTATTCAGTCGGCCAGACGGGCGGACATTTCGGAGCCGGACTTGGCGTGGTCGAGCTGACCATCGCGCTGCATTACGTATTCAATACGCCTGACGACCGCCTGGTATGGGACGTCGGCCACCAGACTTACCCGCACAAGATTCTCACGGGCCGGCGCGAACGGATGCTGAGCATGAGGCAGGCTGGCGGGCTCGCCGCGTTTCCGTCCCGGGATGAAAGCGAGTACGACGCTTTCGGCGTAGGACATTCCAGCACCTCCATCAGCGCGGCTCTGGGCATGATGATCGCCGCGCGCGAACAAGGCATTGACCGGCGCACGGTGGCCATCATCGGTGACGGTGCAATGACGGCAGGCATGGCGTTCGAAGCACTCAATCACGCCGGCGACATTGACGAGAATTTTCTGGTGATTCTCAACGACAACAACATGTCGATATCGAAGAACGTCGGGGGCCTGTCCAGCTACTTCGCACGCATGTGGGCCAGCCGCCCCTACAACTTCATTCGTACCGGCGGCAAGCGCGTGCTGGCGAAAATTCCTCCTGCCCTCAAGGCCGCGCACCGCGCCGAAGAATACATGAAAGGCATGGTGTCTCCCGGCACGCTGTTCGAGGAAATCGGCTTCAACTACATCGGGCTGGTCGATGGTCACAACACCCTCGAACTGATCGAAATTCTCACCAATATAAAACAGCTGCGCGGCCCCCAGCTGCTGCACATCGTGACCCAGAAGGGCAAAGGCTATACGGCTTCCGAGAACGATCCGTTCGGAATGCATGCCATGAACAAGATTGAACCCAAGGTGAGCACGCCAGCCGTTCGCAAGGTAGATACACCTGGTTATTCTGCTGTATTTGGCGAATGGCTCTGCGACATGGCGGCCGCAGATCCGCTGCTGGCGGCCATCACGCCGGCCATGAGCACGGGCTCGGGCATGGACGGGTTTGCCGAGCAGTTTCCCCGGCAGTTTCACGATGTGGCAATTGCCGAACAACATGCTGTGACGCTGGCTGCGGGCATGGCCTGTGACGGACTCAAACCGGTTGTCGCCATCTACTCGACGTTTCTGCAGCGCGGCTACGACCAGCTCATTCACGATGTGGCGCTGCAGAATCTTGATGTGTTGTTCGCCATTGATCGCGCCGGGCTGGTGGGCGAAGACGGCCCCACCCACGCAGGCAGTTTCGATCTGGCATTCCTGCGCTGCATTCCTCACATGGTGATCATGGCGCCGAGCAATGAGAATGAAGCACGGCAGATGCTCTACACCGGATACCTGCACAAAGGTCCGGCGGCTGTGCGCTACCCCCGGGGCAAAGGGCCGGGCGCTGCCATCAGCAAGACAATGCAGGCCCTGCCCATCGGCAAAGGACTGCAACGGCGTCGCGGACATACCGTTGCGATACTGGCTTTTGGCAGCCTCGTCAGCAGCGCCATGGCGGCAGCCGAAGTTCTGGATGCCACGGTCATCGACATGCGTTTCGTGAAACCGCTGGATGAAGACATGATTGGCGAGATGGCCACCCGCCATCACCTGCTGGTCACGCTGGAAGAACATACCGTGATGGGTGGCGCAGGCTCAGCCGTGAATGAATTTCTGCTGCGCGAAGACTATCGCGTGCCCGTACTGAACCTCGGGCTGCCAGACAGTTTCCTGAGCCATGGCAAAGTGCCGGACATGCTCGCGTCAGTGGGTCTGGACAAGGATTCTGTCGTGGCAGCCATTCGCACCAAGTTGCAGAAATGCAAGATTCAATCAGAGGCTGTGTAGATTGCGCGATGCCTGCACGGTTGACGTGACAGGGGACCGGTGCGTAGACTTGCGCGCATCGTTGGTCCGCGTCTCTGACCCTTCAACGATACTCAACAATTGTTCTGGTGTTTTCCGCTGCTCTCTGGCGGACGACTTGAATGGGAAGCTGGTTAGACTCCAGCGCTGCCCCCGCAACGGTAATGATCCACAGGTGTTGCCACCTGTCTCATGAGCCCGATACCAGCCAGACAATGCTACGCAGATGAAGCGGAGGGCTCCATCGGTGGTCGGTTCAGTCGCCCGGATTCCGTCCGGCATCGATTTTTTCCTTCCGCTCCCCCTCCCTCATGAAACTTTTTTCATTGAGGATTGCCCATGAAACACCGTACTCTTCTGGCGCTGGCCTGTACCACAGGTGCCACGTTATCGCCTTCTAGCTCTGTGCTTGCACAGGAATCCACTCCGCAGGAAATCGTCATCACCTCGAGCCGTATCGAAACGCCACTGCGGCAGATCGGCACCTCTGTATCTGTCATGACAGCCGACGAGATCGCGGCGCGCGGCAGCAGTTCGCTGCTCGACATCCTGCGCGCCATGCCCTCTGTCAGCGTGGGCAATTCCGGCGGTGCCGGGCAGATCAGCAATCTGCGCATACGCGGCGAAGAGGGCTACCGCACGCTCACGCTGCTTGACGGGATGAAGCTGTCAGATCCCAGCGTTACCCAGGTGCAGCCCCAGCTGGAGCACCTGCTCAGCAGCGGCATTGAGCGCATCGAAATACTGCGCGGGCCGCAGGGCCTGCACTACGGCGCGGATGCCGGTGGCGTGGTCAGCATCAGCACGCGCCAGAGCAGCACCGATCTGCGAGCACATGCTGATGCGATGACGGGCGCGTTCGGCACTCGCCAGTACACTGCCAACATGAGTGCCGGCAACGCGATCGGTGACTTCTTCGTATCCGCTGCCGATTACCGCACCGATGGGTTCAATACGCGCAAGGCAGATACGCTGCTGCGGGACAGGGATGGCTATGACAATACCTCACTGCACGGCCGTTTCGGCCTGCAGGCGAACGAAGCACTGCGCATCGAACTGGTGCTGCGCGACGTCACCGGCGATTCGGCGTATGACAGTTGCTATCATCCCGTGGATTTCTCCACCATCCATGACTGCGATGCCGCCTTCGAGCAACAGGCGTCGCGTCTGTCGGCCGAGTACACGGCCGAATGGGGCACGCAGTCGCTGGCCCTGGGCAACACCCGGACAGCGCGCGAGAACTTCGCGCTGGGCCGCTCCTCCTATGCATCCTCCGGCGAACTGGAGCGCGTGGAGTACATCGGCACCCTGACAGCCTTCGACAGCTTCCAGCTGGTGTACGGCGCAGACGTGGAAGAAGAAGACAACAACGGCGACACGCGCACGCAGACCGGGGTGTACCTGGAGTACCTCAGCCGCTTCTCGGACACGCTGTTCCTCACGGCGGGCGTGCGCCACGATGACAACGACGACTTCGGCCGGCACACCAGTGTGCGCATCAGCGCCGCTCGCCTCTTCGCGCTGGCGGATGCCAGCGAAGTAAAACTGCGCGGCAGTGTCGGCACAGGCTTCCGCGCCCCCAGCCCCTATGAATTTGCCTACAACAGCGGGCCTTTCGCCTCGGCGCCGGCGTCCTCCACTGTGTTGAGCGAGGAGCTCAGTGCGGGCTACGAGCTGGCTGTGGAATACCGCAGTCCTTCCGGTCTGGAACTGGAAGCCGTGTACTTCGATCAGCAGATCGAGGACGCCATCTATTTCGACCTGGCCGGCTACAGTGGCTATCTGCAGGACATCGGCGAGAGTGATTCCGACGGCCTGGAACTGGCCGCCCGCGTGCCGCTGGCGCAGCAGTGGCTGGTGGAGGCCAACTACACCTGGAACCGCACGCGACAGCCCCAGGGCGGACAGCGCCTGCGCCGCCCGGAAGACATGGCGAATCTTGGCGTGGAGTGGGGCAGCCGCGACGATCGGCTGAAGCTCGCGGGCTTCTACCGCCAATCCCTCGACGCGGTAGACTCTCTCAATGGCACTCCCATCGCGCTGGATGATTACGCGGTGGTGGATCTCTCGGCGCGCTATACCCTGCTGCAGGGGCTCGAAGTCTATGCGCGGCTGGAGAACGCCGCGGACGCAGACTACGAGGAAGTGCTGGGTTACAACGTCGGCGGCCGCGCAGGCCATGTCGGCATCCGCTTCAACTACTGACGGGACACAAGCGCATGGATTCGAATGCAGATCGCAACGTCCGGCACAAGCGTGCCATGCAACGCAAGAAGGCGCTGGTGGATGCGCGCATCGCGGCCGCCACCGTGGACAAGGGCCTGCTGCTGGTGCTGACCGGCAACGGCAAAGGCAAGAGTTCGTCAGCATTCGGCATGCTGGCGCGCAGCGTCGGCCATGGCCTGCGCTGCGGCGTCGTGCAGTTCATCAAGGGGCAGTGGGAGTGCGGGGAACATCTGTTGTTCCACAATCATCCCCTGGTGGAATTCCATGTCATGAACACCGGATTTACCTGGGAGACACAGGACCGCGAGAAGGACATTGCGGCGGCCCGTGCCACATGGGTACATGCCGCCGCACTGCTGCGCAATTCTGACGTAGAGGTGATACTGCTGGACGAACTGACCTATATGCTGACCTACGGGTATCTGGACGCCGCTGAAGTGATCGCCGCATTGCAGGGGCGTCCACCACAGCAACATGTGATCGTCACCGGCCGCAATGCCAGTGATGCGCTGATTGCGCTGGCTGACACCGTCAGCGAGGTGCAGGATACCAAACACGCGTTCAACAACGGCGTGCGCGTGCAGAAGGGAATCGACTACTGATGCGTGCCTGGCTCGCCGCACTGGCAATCTCGGTCTGTCTGCTGGCGCACAGCGGCGACACTCTGGCACAAGCCATCACTGTGGTGGACGATGATCAGCGCAGCGTCACACTGCAAGGTCCCGCCCGGCGCATCGTCAGCCTGGCGCCGTCGCTGACCGAACTGCTGTTTGTCGCAGGCGCTGGCAACCGCGTAGTGGGCGTGAGTGAGTACAGCGACTTTCCACCTCAGGCGCAGGGCATTCCCATCGTCGGGCGGTTCGATCTGCTGGACATGGAGGCGATCGTCGGCTTCAACCCCGACCTGATCGTGGCCTGGCGCAGTGGCAATCCACGGGCGGCGGTGCAGCGACTCATCGATCTGGGCTTCAATGTCTATGTGGCAGAACCCACAACGCTGGACAGCATTCCGGAACACATCGAGAAGTTCGCCACGCTGGCCGGCACACAGACTACCGGCATGGCCGCGTCCGCGTATTTTCGTGAGCAACTCGGGGTTCTGCAAAGCAAGTACCAGAACAGCGAAAAAGTGTCTGTGTTCTATCAGGTGTGGAACGATCCGCTGATCAGCGTGGGCGGGCAGGAGCTAATCAACGACATCATCACGTTGTGTGGAGGAACAAATATTTTCGGCGACCTTGGCCTCGCGCCCAAGATCAGCGAAGAAGCGGTGCTGCAGCGCGACCCGCAGGCCATCATTGCCAGTGGCATGGATATCGCGCGCCCGGAGTGGCTGGACGACTGGCGGCGCTGGCCACAATTGCAGGCTGTTGCCAACGGCCATCTGTTCTTCATTCCGCCAGACTTCGTGCAGCGGCACAGCCTGCGCGTGCTGAGTGGTGCGCTGCAGATGTGCGCGCACCTGGATATGGTACGCGCACATCCCTGAAACAAGCAGATCAGTGCTGGTGCGCCGCGCCGGCCGCAGTGGCCGGCGCCTGCGTTGAACCTGTCGCCATCATCAGGTGGTGCGGCAGGTGATGATCTCCCAGCACCATGAATCCCATGAAACCGAGAGCGCGTACTTTGTCCACATTGGCCGGGTCTGTGGCATGCACCGTCAGACTCACGCCGTTGTCCAGCAGCGACGTGGTGGCGTGGTATGCAGAATCACTGGCCATCTGCGCGGCATGGGCGGGCACCATACGTTGAATGGCACCGAGCACGTCGCCCGTCCCGGTCACGGTATAGCGCGCACCACCTCTCAGCGAGGCATTGGCAGCCACAGGATTGGAGATGGCCATGAGCCACGAGCCATTCTTCAATTGCACAACACTGGGGTCAGTGACCACCGGCGACCCATCGCTGCTGCCAGCGACTGGCTTGAAAACCGCCTGAGGATCAAAGAAATACACCCCGTCATAAGACCAGGCGCTGTAGATGGTCGAGACCGCCTCCGGATTCGCCTGCCCGAACTGGCCGCGCATGTAGGTCAGCAGATAACGGCCGTCCTGCAACTGCAGGATGTCGGGATCGACCGCGTTGCCGTCGATGATGCCTTCGATGTAGATGGGCTTGCGCTCTGACCACTGTGCCGACTGGGCGTTGAGATCGCTGTAGTAGATGGCATGCATCAGCACATTGTCCGCCGGCGCTACCGGCGCCGCCTAGGTGCCCTTGCCGGACTTGTCTGACGTCACGTTCGACAATCCATTGACGTAATACGCGCGAATTCCCATAGCCCCTCCGCCCAGTGGAATAGAATTTCCAGCGATGCTAGCCAATGGTCTGAGGCATTGCCATTGACGAAATCTGAACGACACCGCCCCGGTTCGCCCGGCTGGCATGTTTGGCACCCGGCCCGTATAATCGCCGCTCCTCGCAAATCGGGCCTATAGCTCAGTTGGTTAGAGCAGCGGACTCATAATCCGTTGGTCCCTGGTTCAAGTCCAGGTGGGCCCACCAAATTTTGTTACATATCAATAGCTTATAAAATTAAAAACACTCAAAAACTGCTTACACAGTGCTTACACAGTCTGAAAGCTGTGGCAAGCCCCCGATATTCTAGACACTCGATAGCGTTACACAGAGACTGTGAACGAGATCATCACCGCCACCAGAATAAAATAATCAGATGCCTTGAACATGTAGAGCTCCTTCTTGTTTTATCAATCAAAAAATTCGGTTATGCCGTATCCGCAGGCACTGAAAAGACAACCGGTCAGAGGGATCATCGCAATCTCTCTCAAGCCAGAGCTCAATCCGCTGGCAAATGGCTCCAGAGGCACCAGGCCGAGGAACGCACCGCTTAGCACGCCAAGACCGATCACAGTCAAGGAGTTCCCTGCGATGATCAGAACCCGGCTGACATTTCGTCTTGTAGTAGTCACTTTGAATCTAGGAATCCTGCTCTCGAGCAGCATGAGGTCATGCATGCAATCGCTGGTGTGTCAGACACGTACCCGTATACCGTCGGGACACGTCTTTGGATCAGCTCATTGGGGATCAAGCAGAAAAAGAACTGCGACTGCGGTGGTTTCCCAAACACATGAAATATGTTGAAATTCACGAAAGATGATGGCGCGTGTGATCCGGCGGCCACAAGGCTGCGTACCCCGGTGGGGCGCCAATTGGACGCGCAGGTCGGATGAAATGGCAAGTGGCCCCGCAAGGGACGTTAAGTTCTCATAAAAAAAGGTGAAAGATATGATCAAGATGAAATCGTTGAAGGTGCTGGCCGGATTGGTTTTCGCGCTGCTGTCGTTCAAGGCGCTGGCGGCTGACTACTATGTCGAGATAACCAACAATACCGGCTACACGATTTTCTATGTGTATGTGAGCCCGGATAATTCCGACGATTGGGAAGAGGATGTTCTCGGCAAGGAAGTGTTGATGGATGGCGACTCACGTCGCATCAATCTGTCCGGATACAAGAGCCCTGTATTCGACATACGCCTGGTCGATGAAGATGGGGACAGCTATACCTATTGGGATGTTGACGTCTCCGAGCGTGACATCACCGCTACTATCGGCGATCTGGACAAATAAGCACCCGCGACCAAGCAGGCGCTTTCGGTCAGAACCGATACCCTGCCCCGATGGTCGCAAAGTGCAGCCACGCGAAGGTGTACACGCTGTCGTTGTCAGCGCCGCCTTCAAGCGTCCGGTAGCCTCCAAACACGTTCCAGCCCGACGCCAGCGCGTACTGCAGCTGCAGGCTCACGTCTATCGCTCTGCCCTGGGGGGCCGCCGCGCCATCAAAGTCCAATACCAGAGAGGCGCGCTCAGACAGATGGTATGCGCCATACAAATGCAGCAGCGGCACCAGGCCAAGGTCATCATTCGAGCGCTGCAGGGCGCCCTGACGCAGGGCGACGGTGGCATCGCGCACCAGCAGCGTGGCGCCGAGCCCCAGGTCCCACTTGTCGCTGTCGTCAAACATCCAGCGGTAGGTCAGCCGATAGGTATTGAACTCATAGCGCCCGCGGGTGGGCGCATTCGCGGCAAAATCGGCGTCTTCGAAACGCACTGGCGTATCCAGCACCCCAGTGCCCTCCACGCCCAGCGGGGCAAGCTCCAGCCGCAAGGCATGGCGGGCGTTGAAGTCATAGGTGGCCCGCAGCCTTGCATAGGGCAGCGGGCCGTCATCGATCAGGTCCAGCATGTCAAAGCGGGTGCCGGTGTCGCCGGGAATGCGTGCGTTGTTGCGACTGAACCAGACCGGGCCGGCCTCCAGTTGCAGGGTCCACCTGGTGGTATCAATGTTGACGTTTTCGGCGACAGCCGACGCTGAGCCAATGGCAAGCAAGCCAACAAGCGCGGGGGCAAGCACAGAGATTCGATTCATGGTGACCCTTCAAGAAATGGTGATTGTCCCGCCACTATAACCCTTACGTACGCACATGGTCGCGCAGCATCAGGGCCAGAATGTGAAAGATCAACCCGTTGATCAGGCCCGGCAGATGCTGGTGCTGCGAGTCGATCTGTGCGATTGCGATGTTGAAACGCTCTTTCCACAGGAATACCGGGAAGCGGGGTGAGGGAGTGACGATTGCACCTCCAGCAGAGGGGGTGCCTGCTGGCATCAAGAGTCCTCAATTCGTTTTCAAATCAATCCCTCTGGCAATCAACCCGATGTTCCCACGGCTCACGCCGTGCTCCCCCGCTTCGCCCGCCTGCAGAACGCCCTCACTGACGTGGACACCGGCGCCGTGGCCCACTTCGACTTCGTGCAGTTCGAGCATCTGGAACTGATCCGCCACACCCGCGCTCTACAGCACCCGCCAACGGCGCTCAGCGCTGCCAGCCGGCAATGCCTGCAGAACGGCGCCTCTCAGTTATTGCAGGAAGTGATGCTGCTGGAGCTGCCCATTGCGGATTATCTGCAGGCAAAAGCCATGCTGGGCGTGGTGAAGGCGCACCGCACGGCGCCGGGACCAGACTCGCCCACCGCTACGGCGCTTGACGCCATGCGCGCCACGCATCAGGCCGCCGCACAACAAGCCCTGCAGACCATCGCTGACACGCCGATAGCGCAGGTGGCTGGCTTGTTGCCGGGATGCCCCTTATAATCCCGGTGACCTGCCTGATTTCTTCGTGCCATTCAAAACTGGACTATAGCCCCGGCTTTCATAGTTGAATTGCACTTCTGTTTGAACTCGATTGGCGTCATGTTCTCCAGGC